>Ga0325411_1006868_pt1 | contig 12451 bp, 10 predicted proteins | sample PopdelMetagenome_13_FD_206181 | JGI IMG/M metagenome (GOLD analysis project Ga0325411, IMG submission 206181) | Populus deltoides microbial communities from Bellville, Georgia, United States - Xylem-PdIQD-R4 | ecosystem: Host-associated > Plants > Phyllosphere > Stem > Wood/Secondary xylem... | reverse complement strand
CTGGTCCAAACATGGTGTTCCGAAAGACCTACCATGGAAAAAGATGCATGGTTAGTTATAACAAGGAGCCCGTAAGGAAAAGAGTAACCCCAAGCAAAATAATTGTGGAAACGAAAAGCAACAGAGCTGCTGCCTAGAAAGTCCAGCAATACCCAATTGAGTATTTTGAGGAGCCCAGCCTTCATGACTTGAAATTATAAACTAAATAAGCCAGGAACTCACTACTGTAAGGTGCTGATGGTAAAAATACAGCTTTTTTAGAGTTCCATGCTTTGATAATTGCGACTCTAATTCATCAACGCATCTGCAATTGAAAGAGATTCCTGTCTGTAGATTTCAACAACATTCAATTTGAACAAAATAATTTGGATTTTCCATGTGAACAAGGTAACCTCCTGAATACAGTACAGCAGATAATGAAATTGAGATGCTGTTTGGAGAAAAGAGGGAACCTATGCCCATAGGCTTCATTTTTTACTCAGATCATGAAACAGTCATCTAACATACTATTGGTCTAGCACATGGTTCAAAGTCTCAAAAGAAAACCAGACAGCATTAATAAGTGGTATAACGTGCCTAACTCCCATACCATGGTAGAGCATTTGCCATTTAGCTCAAAGTTTAAGCTACTCGGTACAAGGCAACTTCAAATGTTGTGGTATGAATTTCTAGTGAGACTAATTGTTGTTTAAGTTTTTTGAAACATTGCTCAAGGGCACAACAGTAATTGTCCATATTACATTAAATTTTTTCCAAGTAATTTCAATAAAATAAAAAAGCTTTTCATCTTGACTTTCTGAGCAGTGGTTTGATTCTGAGTGAGATCAATTCACCAACAAATAATTCAGTCAGTTTTTAACTTTTATACAGATATAATGTTGATAATTATAGTTTATATATGGTGTTAGATAATTGTATCACTCAAATCATAGTGTCAATCTCAAACTAGAGGGGTTAGACTATGTGGATCGGCTTCGTGAAGTCAGTCCAGTAAGGGGCTAACTTCTCAGCAACCTAGCAGTAGCACTAGTTATAAGGCGAACAAGAGTCGGGGAATACCTGGACCAATTGTATGCAGCATTTCCTTCTGACAGTAAGCCTTCCTTTCCAGTAGAGACAGTAGCTTTCTCCAAGTGTCTTATGTTTATAGATGACCTAGCCGATGTGACAATCATCAATATTGACAACCAATCCTTGCGAAACTCCTGCTTAGAAAAGACATACCATGATATTGTTATTGGTGCTCTTATGAAGAAGCCAATTCTGGAAAACAAAAGTAAAAAAAATGGCAACAACAAAAAAATTGTTAAAGGAATTAACAGAACCCATGATAAGAAGGAAACATACTTCAAAGCCAAGCATAAATGCAAGAGTAATGATTTGTAAAATGAATATGTAACGAATAGAAACATAAAATAAACAACCATAAAGTTTACTAAATTACCACTACTGCCATTGTGTCCATTCTTTATATATTTGTTAAAAGTTTTTCCTTAAACATAGCATTACTCTGAATGCAATACCGCTGACTTCACCATGGTTTCTTTCAAGTCAAAGTTAAGAGGACCAACAGAGATTATCATTTTGTTGGTTTCCTTCAAACAATACCTTCTTTCAACTATCCCAATCATATGTCTTTTAAATACAAATGAGAAATCCTTGTGTGATGGAGGTGTCTAATTCTTGACATTATAGCGATAAGCACTTGAAAAATCACAAGTGCATAAAATCTTATCATACCCAGTGATACTTCAAAGCAGTGTCAATTCAAATTCAGAAAACTTCACCATAACAAAATGAACTTGATTTACACAGATTTCTTACAGATAAATCACACATGATGGCGGAAATATTTTCACCCTGCAGTTTTGGTATGCTTTCCAAATGCTGAACAATATGTTGGAAAAGCCCTTTTAAACTAGCATCAAGATCAAGAGCCACCATTCCTGGAGTTCCCAGCAAAAACCGGATTCTACCAGCACATGAAGACAGGTATGATAATGCATAGCCTCGGATAGCTGCATTAAATATGAGTGTTTAAAGACTTGTTTGTCCATACTTGAGACCTGTGGAGTAAGATAACTGCATGCCATATAACTAGTTGCTCCACACTGAGGTATACAGGCATTTCAGGTAATATGAATGATCACAATGCCTCATGTTTGAATAAGAACCTGTTTTCATAAAATTGACCCTTGCCTAGCACTACAATAACTATTCAGCATTTCATGATTTCTCACATTGGAACTACAAACTGAGTGACTTCTCTGCTAATTTATATAATAGCCACCAAAAAACAATCTGTATGATAAATGCAGAGGATTAACAACAATAAGAAAACATAAGACAACAACACCAGGCTCTAAAGTCATGATAGAACCTCTGAAAACCTAACCTTTCAGTTTTAAAAGGTTAAAAGGTCCATCTGCTATTTTAAATAATTATCAAACTTCACACTCATTCAATTTCAAACATTTTTTTCGCATTCTAGACATTTTTACCATCTTAGTCACAACAAAGTAGCTTGTAAGATCATTTATATCACTCTGGGGTTGGGGTGGTTTGCTTCTTTACTCCACTAATGAGAAAGAATCAAAACACTAACCAGTTTTAAGTGCAATATCAACATAAATTGTACGATTTGTGAGGGGAAAAAATTTACATCAAACCCTAACCTGCAATGTACTTGCGCACAAGACAGCATAGATGATCCATTCCATCTAGTAAAAAGCCAATAGTTGGATCATTTGGATCCTGCCACCAAAAATAACACCAAATTAAGTTAAAAACCAGAGTCAACTTTTTACAGAATTATAGTGACAACATCGGATTTAAGCAAAGAACTTGACGTACTTTGTCAACAGGTATTGCTCGAGCAGCTTTAGATTTTGATGATGCAATTCCTACATGTTGGAAATACCAGATAACCTCAGACTGTGCCAATGCCAGGGCAGAGAATACCATCTGTAAGAAACACCATAACATTAGAGAATGATTGTTCCGGGAATAATTTGCAGGTAAATAAGCAAACTTGGTACCATGGCAGGTAAAATAGATTCAAAGAGAAGTCAAATTGCTCCCCCACCCCCACCCCTACCCCACTTCATTGTTTTCTTTTCCCATCAGCCCAGAAATCAAATTTCAATTAACATCAATTAGCTATTTAAAATACTGCATACATATTGAGACTGAACAAAAGGATTCCTAACATAGCCAGAGTTGGTCAACCATATGCTTAAATTTAGAGCTTTGAAAAGAAGCAGAATGATGGGATGACAAAAGGAGAGGTACCATCACTTCAAATTTACCTGAATGTTTGGAGCCAATAAACTTGGCTGGTCAGTAAAAAACAGTACCATTCTTCCTATTTCTTGTTTTAATAATACTCTCCTCTCATGGTGAATGGCATCACAAGATAGAAGAGATTGCTCGTGCACTTCGCTGCAACATTCACAATATATCCAAATCACATTAGATGCTGAAACATTGGGTATACTGATTTTTATTTTTGTTTTTATTAGAATAATAGAACCACGAGAAATTAAAGCTAACTATCAAATATTAGTGGATTATTAGAAGAAATTTTAACATTGACATAAGCAAACAAGAGACCGTGCACTTTTTGTCATTGTCCATGCACCAAGCAAAATCCCAGCATCTGAACATGTGGTATCATTAACATAAATGACAAGATTTCCAAGTACAAAGTTGATCATTTTTCACCACATTGTCAGGATTCTTCAACATTTCTATTTTGCTAGAATCACAGCTCAATCATTTTTATAACCAGGCCAATAATGGCTGTTACACGCCACTTGCTTTCTGATGATAGAACTGTGGCTGAAACATTTTCCCTCCTTTCTGTATATCTACAAACTTTGGTAGCTACTTCAGAATGTGACAAGTTGACATCCCTAGATTAATCCTTGACAATTTCACCAGTAAAGTACATAAAATATTGAGCATATTGATTATTTTTAAGGTTAATGTAGTAACTACAAGAACCAGATAAGTCTAAAGAAAAAAACCAGAGGGCAGTGATGGTTTCATTCCTTCCATCAAGAATCAAAACTAAGTTTTACCTTATCATTTTCTCAACGTGCTTTGCCACACTGTACTCGAGATCTGCTTCTTTTTGCTTAGTACGCCCAGACTTGGCCATCTTCTTCGATTCTAATATCCGAGGCAAAACATACAGCTGATAATCCTCATGCAAAAGTGCATACTGCATGTTCAAGATTTCAACAAAAAATCAGCCATTGTATACAGAGAGCATGGTCTGGACACTTGACAGTGCTACTAACCTCATCCCGGAATACAGTAAGTATCAAATTTTCCTTCAGTACGACCTGAGAACCATTTTGAAAATTTTAAAAAACAGGAAATCATAGTGAAAAGAAGTATCAGTGAACAAATGTATAAAGCATCCAGATAATTCTTGCTAAACCCTCACAGTAGCTAAAGAGAGAGAATTTTTGTTTTTGAATGTGCCAGAGAAAAGATACCAGAAATAGAGAGAAGCATTTGGTCCAAAAAAACACTGCTCATGTTATCAGCCAAGTAAATAAATAATACCAGAAATCTGATAAGGAAATGATAAAGGTGCAGTGAAATCAGCAAACTGAATCAAAGAGAATTTAAAACAATACAACTTTCCATCAGTTGCTCCAAACCCCATGAGGTAAGCTTTGCCACATAAACCAAACCAGAAAGGCACTCTATATTAATATTTACCAACTATGTAGAATGAATTCAGTATTGACTCTTTTCTCCAACAATCCTCACTAGATGAGAGCTAGATTTCACAAGTTTTGAAAGCGCAAGGATTCGGTTAATCCATAATTGACTTTCATATGCTTTGATACAAAGTCATCAGAAACTGTTTTACTTCTGAACCAGGTTCTCATGTCATAAATAATGGAGAAAGCCACTATCCACACAAAAAGTGGAATTTTAAGAGAGATTGATCTCATTCACGAGATGGTAATATTGATACACATATGAGTTATAATATGTGGTCACCTGCACTTGAGAAATATGGGCTTGGAAGAAGTTGGGCTGGTTTCATACATGCTAGTCAGAAACCAACAATGCTAATAATTACATTTAATTCAGCCTGGCTTTTCATGACAGTAAAATCCAACATTAGTATGTTCTTCGGAACTGTAGAATTTCATGAGCAACATTTTGTAAGATGTAGTTTAACTTATTTAATTGAAAGTGTCATTCACATGGTATGTATTCAATTGAGTATCTAATTTCAACAACAAGCTTCTTCCTTGCAGCGCGTATCTGATTTTTAATGAAAACCCTATTGAATAACATGAATGAATGATGTGAGGCATACCAGAGCGATATCAATGCTAGTGACACGAAGCAGCTCATCTGGACAAACAAGATATCCAAGTAGAACCCATTCCTTATAAGAAGTAACATTTGCTAGATCTTGGGCTCTCTGAAATGTGAAAATGACGCAACAACGAAGTTTAGCAGTAACTATGTCTTTCAGAACTTAAAAGTCAATTTAACCCAAATATCAAGATCTTTCAAAACAGCATGTACCACAGGGTGAGCAGAATTCGTCAGTATATCTGGATACCGAGGGTGATATGGACTTAGGAATCCCTCATTTCTAAGCTTCCTTGTATCTGTAGATAGGAAAATAACAGGGCCCACAGCCTCTAAAACCTGGAGATAAATATTGAAACTTCAGTTTGACATTATTTAAGCAATCCAACTAAAAACAAACGCAAGTATGATTTTGGAATTTGTTAATATTCAAACTCTTTTGTGATATATGTAAAAAGGACTTCTTGCTGTAGCTTCATTTAATGATCATTTTACAACAGCATAACCGTTATAAACACACTTCCAAGTGGGCACCACACTAACCAAATTCTGAGGAAAAGAAAAAAACTCTTCTCATTTTTCATAAGATATCATCCAACAAACTTCCTTTCCTTCGGATGGGAGCTTGACAAATATGACCATTAAAGATGTCTTAAATTCTATTATTCAATTTCCTCTTCTTTTTTTTATTCAAAGACAGAATTTGTGGAAGTATTATTGATAGGAGAAGAAAAGAACACGGAGGAGAAGATCCCCTCGCCATACTAATACTAGAAAGCTACATGATACATTTTTTAAGTTTACGGTCCAACCCCCTGCTATTACAGAAGAATCATCACACTATGAAGATTTAGAGAGAAAAATGAGCAATGAAGGCTAGATACCAATGTCTTATAAAATAAAATTACAAAATAAAAAGGACACATGCACACACAGAGAAATAGAAATATGATCAGCATTATCACTATCACTTTTTTGGATAGAGAAGGAACGTAGATGACCTCTCCAATACGTGGACTGACAAATTTTAGATCTTCTTGCAACCCTTTCAATGGTGGATCATAAGAATCTATAAATTGAACCAACCTGCAATTCAAAAGGAGAGATATCTCAAACAAGTAATATCTATAAGATTAAAAAAAAAGGCGCCTCTAACATAAACTGAAGTATCATGCTAAACTGAGCATTACTGCTCAAGAATTATGTTGCATAAGCCTGTCAAACTAGATATTTAGGCAGTAACATGTAAAGCAGAACTACCCGTTCTGGTTAATGGAGAGCACCAAGCTTAAAGAATTTCTAAAATATGTGAAACATATATATATCCCTCCCGGGGGTGTAAAATTCTAATTCCACCTCTTAGTGTACTGATCATTACTGGACAATCAAGCATTTGAATTTTAACATGTAAAGGCAGAGCACTATAAATAAGAGAGAGGTGATAAACCATTTGGCATTACTTTAATGTGCTCATGGTGGCTCTACAAACAAAGTCTAAAACAAAGAGTGAGTAATGCAATTATAGCAAGTCTACTCTAAAAACAGTAAGTAGGGCGCAAAACTCTAGAAATGAAACTTAAAATCAATTTTGAACCGCTTTGATCAATCATATTATAGCCTTGTTAATATTGCAATTGACTTAGTAGGTCTATTGAACTCATCATTTTCAATATCACAGGTAGCTTTCGAATTCAAGATTCAAAGTAAATATTATTAGTCATGAGTTCCTTTCTTTTATTAGAATATCCAGGTTGTCTTATCGACCTCCAACATCTTAAGCAAATTCAGGAGTGATTATATGGCCAAACTTACAAATTATATTCCTTATTACTTGCAGAATCCCTACTCAATAAAACTAGACATTTTAAGTTCAACACGGATAACCTTCACAATTATTGACATAGGAACTCTAAATCCATTAGAAGCAAACAGAACATATTACAAAACTTTAGTATCTAAATTTGGATGTCATAAAGTTTCTTCAGCAGATAGAAAATCGCAAATATGCATGATCAATGTACTTTCAACTTTCAAGAAACTGGAGAAGTTGTTAAACTTATTCACTGATCAAGATTATCAAATTTCCTTTGCAGTTCTAGCATAAACAGAGAAGATATCCCCATTTCCATTCCCATCCAAGCATAGCATGCTCATACAAAAGTCAAGTTTTATTCTGTGAGATCCTAATCTGCAAATTGCATGTTGAGAAACAGAAAAAAAGGTCTCATCCCTTATGGTCATTATCTTCTATCACTAACTGCCTAAATTGTGTTGCTACCCAAGGATACTGAGAATATACAAGAGAAGCATCAGCCCCCGTTTTCATTATAATTGGCCCAATAGCAGGACAGGCAAAGATAATTGCACTAGTCAATGTATTCTATACCGATGATAGAAATCACAGTCACTATCTTTTCTTGACATGGCATGCAGAAGGTTATACATTTGCAGCATCATTTTCCTTGGTATCTGTACAAGGCATTAAAGTTCAATGTTGTCAGCCAGATAAGAAGAATGCATAAATGCACATAAGTTCTTAAATAAAAGGAATGTACAAAAGCGAAGGAAGATATAGAAAAGCACGAAATACAAAGTCCACCCACCTTCTCAGAAAAAAGATTAACACGGACAAAGGAACAAAAGAGATCCATAAATGCATCCAGTATAAGCGAGTTCTGATGGGGCTGCAAAATACTGCACCAAGTTATCAGAGATTCCATAAACAAATCAAGCCACTATGTTTCTTCTTTTCTAAATGAAGAGGAAAAGAAAACGAAAAGGGTCAGTTCAACATCTTCAAATCAAGCAGTGCATGATACATATTGATAGACCAAAGTTCTATGAATCTTTCAGCTATTGAGGTAGATAGATTGCACTTCATATCAAACTAAAAACACAAGATAAACGAGAAGATTTTGATACTCACCAACAAGGTAATAACAGTACTACTTAGATCCAATATGAGTCGCAGAGCTTGTTCTCGGAATGCCATCAGGTCAAGAAGTAGCTGGCCACACAAAAGCAAACCATTAAGTAGCCATAAATCTTGATTTACAATCTCTAATGATAAGAAAGTACGCAATTTCATGTAACTTGTTATACATACTTTTTTTAATCAAAAACTTGGGTTACAAACCTAATAACTACTGAAAGTCATTCATAACAAGTACCATTGAAACTAGCAACAGTATAGAAAGAATAATAAAAGATGATGCAAACAAGCCCCACGCATCCTATAATATGTTTACTAAGAGAAATAGCAGTACTGATCATTTAAATTCTAAGATAAACTAAATAAGTGTGTAACTTTCATCTCCCTTTTGGGTGGGAAGTGATAGGATATTTGAGTTTCATGTCCTATTACATTCATTCTAGTTTTATGACTGGTGTTCTCTCATTTTCTGTCTTTATGTTACCGCAGAAGTACTGAAGTGGGCAAACATTTTGCCAGGCAACCACAGAAAAAACAAATCCCCCTTTTGTCGTTGATTGTCAATCACACCCATACCCTGCCTATCCCATGCCACTGCATGTAATTGGAAGACTTTCGATCCTCATTTTGTTCCAGTCACCATACTCTTTTCCATCATGCTATCATCTGCTCATACTTAGGATAATGATTAGTTATAGAATATACATCTATCAAACCTTTGGATACATGATGCTGTTTATGCGAATCCACATGCAATTTAACCTTTTAACTTGCCAAAGTCACCAGTGACCAATCCAATGATCAGTAGTGAAATTATACTTGCAAAGAGATTTGTACCACCTTAAGTGTAATAGATGACCACCATTTGTCTACCACAAACATCTTTATTGATGGCTACTTTCTTAATTGTCTGCTTCTCAAGGAGTGTTTAGAAACTAGAAGCGTGGATGAGTTCTGGTATAATAGAAATAGGTGCCTTAAGCTGCTTATTAATTTTTAAGTGACAAAAGGTAGATAGTTCCAAGTTTATTTTTTCTTAAACCTTCTCTGGAAAAAAGTACTATCTTCTTTTTCTTGAGAAGTAAAGAGGATTAAAATAAACTGATGAACACTAGACTAAGTTAACAAATTCAATTTTTTCATAATGTTTATATTTAGGCCATGGTAATTAGAAATTAAAACAAAACAAAGCTGTAGCTGAGCAATTACGAGCATGCTAAAGCTGCCTCCCTTATCAGCCTTTTAGGATATTAAGGCTTGAGCAAGCATGCAGAGATGGAAAATTATATTTTCAGTTTTAAGCCTGACCACTGTTTCGGCTAGCATTTGTACAAGTAATTTGAAATATAAATTATATATCAATAATTCAATTTCCATTATCATTTCTTCCTCCCCTTCCTAAAGACTATTTTCCTGATTTAGAACCAAAAAAAATATATATCAAGTTAGCTTCTTCATTACTTCATATTGGTTAGAATGCGATGTTAGATGACTTGAATAGTAAATAATCCCAACAGTATCATTACATTTTTTTCCTTGAATGGTCAGTTATATAGTAAACTAAGAAAAATATTGAGGATAAAACAGTCTTTAAAACGCATCAACTGTGTCTCATTGTCCACAAATGAATACAAAAGGGCTTCAAATTTCCTACGAGAGGCATGATATGATCATGGAGATAGTTCTAAGTGATGCAGGATCTTTCCAACTACAGCAACTAAATACTAAGGTTTACAAGTTATAGCAGATTTGATGGATTGAGGTGAGGGTTGAGAGGTTTTTAAGATAAGTTGACCAGACTAGATAAAAGGATGAAGGATATGTGGGTTATAAACTGAATTAAACTAAATACAAAAGCTACTAGTCACGTTAGTAGGGTTTCTAAGAATCACACCTAGAAGATAGAAAACCATCACACCTAGAGCTCTTAGGAGTCACACCTATGATAGATTGCATCACACAACCTCAAACACACATACGCGTGTGCGCACATAGAGGGAGAGCTAGTAAGGAGCGCACTAAAAGGATTTGTACTAAGGAGGAGCACCATAGCTGGTGCTAGTTGGCAAGTCACTTCCTTGATGCTGAAAAGTTAAATGATCAACTTTCAAAAAATACGAAATTACCCTGACAAAGGAAAATTACAGAACTGACCCTGGCGTTGGCTACTGGAATTCTACAAAAATCACATAAAGATACATTAATTCCAATTGTTTTGTTTCTGTATCACTAAAGTTTTACCTCAATAGAACAGCAATTCATTATGAAAGCAAGTATCATTATTCTAAAGCATATTAAGGATTCTTGGGCCTAATACAGAATTTAGCTGAATGAGCACCATCAAACTATATCCATATAATAGCAACTCAGCAAGGTTCTCACTTTTAGGTGGCAAGCATGATAAATCTGCAACAGCTGAGCCATGCCAGCTGATAATCTCACATCACTTGGTTGCCCAGTCTGTAGAGACTTTATGAACTCAAGTTCAGTCAGGATGCTAGGACAAGATTCAAGAAGTCAAGCTACAGTAATATTTAGGCTCCAGCCAAACTTCAAACTGGGCTTAACTTCCTGGTAATTTGTACCGAGGCAAGCCTGAGCAAGTAATTGCCAGAAACCATATTTCTTAATTACCTTGAGTTTGAATCTTATAAGACTTCATATATGATACTACAACCTGATGAATTTATGAACCAGATTGTAAATATGGTTGTCAACACCTATTGAAATTGACTTTCAGACATCAAAACATAAACATGTTGCCTCTGACATGTTCATCCTTAACCAATCAAGATTTAAAAAAAGCACTTGAATACTCAGCCATTGAGACAAACACAAATCTTTATAGAGTTGAATGCTTTCATACATTAACTAACACATTTAATGACAGAGGCTTAATCAGCCACAAAGGCCTAGTCCTAAATCTCCAACAGTATTCACTAAAAGTAATGATCATCAGGGATCTTGAGCATTGGACATGCACATTACAGAAAAGGGTGTGGTAGAAAACAAACTCCGTACCTGGAACCAAGGCTCCAAACTCTGCAAATGAACTTCAGTGCCATCATTCAAAGCATCCAAAGCAACCTTATCAACCTGAACCACTTTTCCGTAAGTTAAATAACTCATCTATCAGCCAACAAGACAAAACAAGATTTCTTCTAACAGAATACTGAAAATTCTTACTCGTTCAAGCTGCAATTTACTGAAATGCTCAGGAAAGTTTTTCGAGAGCAATAAGCAAATCCTCGGATAATTTGGGAGCACACCCGCTTTCCAAAATGCTTCTGAAAACACTTGACCAACTGGATCCGGACAATCCAATATTTGATTCAATCTATACATTTTCGCCATAAGACCTTCAGCTACTTCAGTAAGTTGAACTACCCACCCCAAATTCAAACCCTTATGATACCCACCACATGAACTCTGAACCTGTCCATCTGAACCACCCTTTTTCCTAGACACCCTCGATGTCATTGGCGAACTCATATCAGGACCCAAATACTCAGTCCAACTCGACGGACCCTCCCATTCCCTCGATCTTACACCAGCAGGCGATAGAGATGGATCGTAGGTCGAATAATGTTGCCACGAGTTTGCCATTAATTAATTATATCAACTTCAACTCCACCTCACAATCCTGCAAGTTAGGATTAAAAACCCATTACCTTACCATCTAAACGAGTACTGAATTCTGAAATATTTTTCCTAACAATTTTTAGCTTCCAAATTACGCAATCACCCTTTTTTACAAAATTTTGTATATTAATGCATTCATCATTTAATTCCCAGTTCAAAAAATAAAATCTTCAGAGGTATTCTTCACTCTTTTTTAAACAGAAATCAAGTAGAGGGCAAATAAATATAAAAATTGTAACTCCTATATCACTAGAAACCAAACCTGAGCTGACCTATCAAAAATTAGTGACAACAGCAAATATCTTAACAAAAAAAAAATGTGAGTTTGGTATCTAAGAAATCCTAATGACATTCAAGAAACACAAATTAATGCATTTTCTCTTACTGTAAATAATCGAAGCCACCGAACAGAGCACACAAAGAATGCAGCCATTTAAACTAGAAATCAAGCAAAAATCAGTAACTCTCAAAATGCAAACCACAGTTAACATCTTTAGCAAAGCCGAAAAGAGAGAGAGAGAGAGAGAG
>Ga0325411_1006867_pt1 | contig 12454 bp, 6 predicted proteins | sample PopdelMetagenome_13_FD_206181 | JGI IMG/M metagenome (GOLD analysis project Ga0325411, IMG submission 206181) | Populus deltoides microbial communities from Bellville, Georgia, United States - Xylem-PdIQD-R4 | ecosystem: Host-associated > Plants > Phyllosphere > Stem > Wood/Secondary xylem... | reverse complement strand
TTATTTTGAGGGGAATTCATCTATTATTCACCGCTAATGTTTGGATAAAGAAATCCTTAAAGGACGAATATCCAAAATATTATTGGGAATAATTTGTTATTATTCACTGTTAATATTTGGATAAAGAAACACGGAGTGGTAAATATCCAAAATAATTTTCTAGGAATAATAAATCCGCACACATCCTTGAAAGAAGCCTTGATTATAATCGAGGACATTTCAATTTTTTACTCCACGGTTTACGAGCCGTGAGAGTATAAAACACTAAGACAAAAAAGTAGGTTTTTAAAGCACCCTAGATTTCTAAATTTTTGTCCCTCCTCCTTGCGATTTACGAGTCGCAAACTCTTGAAATACCAAGGGAAAAATGAGCTTGTAAAGCACATGGAATCTCCTTGGATTTCTATCTTAATAAATTTAGTTAGAATCAAACCGAGAAAAACTGATGGGATTAGAAAACACCAACACCATAGCAATTATAAGACAAACCAAACACCAAACAGCTTACCTTAGGTAGGGCGTACTAGGGGTGCTAACACCTTCCCTTTATGCAACCAGTCCCTTGCCTTAGAATCTCTGAAAGACCAGTTAGGTTTCTTAGTGACCATAATACTAGGTGGCGACTCCCTTTTACACAATAAAACAAAACAAAGACCCCGAAACCAATCGAGGATCGCCGCGACGCCGCGCTCCGCTCGCGAGGGTGCGACACATATGACAAGCAATTTACAAAGAAACTCATAAATTATTCTCTTCCAATTCACCCCCAAATGGCTAGCCACCTTTGCTTCTTTAACCATTGAATTTTTTTTCTTTGGTATCTCTACATAATTTCACATTCAAGACAATCTTCAATACTCTAATTAATTCAATTCCACACGGTTCGATATCTCTATCAAATTCTACTCAAGAACCCGAAATTAAATTCAAGATTAATACACCAATTCCTAATCAAATTCAAATTGGCTTACATAATCAATTTTAGGGCTCCCTACTTGGCGATAAATTGGACTTCGATCCTTAACCAATCAAAATATTTCGACTCCTCCCTTTTTACACACCAGTCAAGCCTCACTCTTTCCCTCTCTCTTCAAAATTTTCTTCACTTGTTTCTTGCTAATTTCCTTGCCTAATGATGCTTTCCCTACCAATTGATCTAAATCTTGTGTAAATTTAGTAAATTTGGTGTTTCTCTCTCAATTTTTGGTGGAAAAATTCAAATTTATCTCCTCCTTTTTGTTGTTGTTGCAACTAGCCTTAAGGAGAAGAAAAAAAGGATCATGATGATGAGTCCTTCAATCTTTGCAATAATACTAGGTGGTGACTTTTTGAACTAGATAATTTTCTCCAAGGAACAATATGCCATGTATTTGTTTTTTTCCCACGAGAAAATTTTTATCTGGTCGCGCAATGTCTAGGTGTGACAGAGGTATAAGATTGAGATTTACTCGTATAAATAAATATGATGTTTAAGAATTTATTATGGACTTGTGTACCCAAATAAATTCTTAGAAAAATATTCTTCGTAATTTGTGTATTACAGTGAAAAATACTTCCAATTAAAATTATTGAATATTTAGGTTAACTCTAAGAATTTTATAGTCAACTCCTGACAATTCAAATATCAGCCTCACTTGTAGGTCCTGCATTTAATATCAGGATATCTAACCATTAATTCTCATGAAAAAAAAGGTGATTTATTAAAATATTTTTCAAATTCTCATGGATTTAATAAATTGATTATTGAATCCTAAAATGAATGCCAAAACACATATTTTTTTGTTTTCGTATGAAAATACTAAATGATATTTTTTTTGTTATATTTTCTGAGAGATTTGACAATATATAACACAAAAAAATATATTTTTTATTTGTAGTTTTCTGGAAAAAATAACCCGGGAGGTTTAAAAGGAATTTTCCTAAAACAAAACACATCCTAATAACAAAAAGAAAAGAAAAGAAAAGTAAACGTTGATTTTATATTTTTTCTTTATATTTTGTTTGTTATTTTATTTTTTCTACTAGGTCAACCCGAATGGGTAGACTCGGCTAGGTAGACTTGACCAAAAGAAAGAAAACAGGAACAAAACAGATCTAAAGTGGCAAAAACACGAAAACTAAAAAAAATTCAAAAAAAAACTGATGAAAACACAAAAGACAAAAGAAAACAAATGAATGTTCTTCGTCTCCTCACAAAACATGGTTATCAATCTAGAGCAGATTTCGAACAAAGAAAGGGATGTTTTTGTTCTTTAACCTTTATGGATCAAGAATCAAGGGTTCATTTCTTTTAATGATAAAAAAATCACACAATTTTTCCAAAAAAAGGTTTCGGTTTGAAACAAAAACCCTAGGATTTAAATCCATTAAAACATTTTATTGATGCAAAAAATTCCTAGATTACTTATCAAAGATGATAGGTGGACCTATCTGAATGAGAAACTAAACCAATCAAACCCTGAAACTAGTACCTAAGGCAAGATTCAGCGGATGAATCTGCCTTAAGCCTAGAAACAAGCTACCCAAAAACCATAAATATGAAATGCACCTAAAAGGGCTCGTTTTGACCTCTAAAGTGTGTCCTCCTTATCCCTACAGACCATACTATTGGTGAGGAACATGATTATGGCTAAAAAAATAACAAAACAACACAAAAACACAAAAAGTGTAATGATTTTCAATCCTGAAAGCTACCATATCAAAACAACAATCAATCTTTAACAAAATGAGCTTTAAAAACTAACCATCTTCACTTCAAATGGTCAGACCAGCTACCTAAGAGCAAGGGCTATCCTTTTATTAATATAATGTACCCTTACCCCTTTGTTGCCACCTCCTTTAAACCACGGTTTCATGCAATAAAATGACAGAAAAACAATCAATAATATATCAAGGCATTCAAGACTTTGTATTGAACATGAAAGAATGATCCAATAGACCTTATGGACTCCATTTTCAAGGTTTGAATGTGTATACCTTCTTAGCTTTGAAAATCCATATCTAGATTAGTTCTTGGTGTTGCTTGCCCATTTTCTTGTTTCTAGAACTCCCTAAACCAAAACTTAAGCTTCAAAAGCTTTCTGAAAAGACCTTTAGCCTAAGTTTATTTTTTCTTCTCTCTTCTTCTTTTCTTTCCCTCTATTTCTTTTTGTTTTCTCTATTATTTTTCCTTTCTTTCTTCTATTCTTCGGCCTTTTCTTTTATAGGCAGATTTAGGTCTTCTAGATTGGTTGTCTAGGGTTCCAACAGACTAAAGCCTAGCTAGTTTTGCCATGAAGCTGCTGGTTTTAGGTATGGGTGGTTTTATAGGGTGTTTGGGGACCTAGGTGGGTGTTTTCTGCCCTTGGATCCAGACAAAAAAGTTATAAACCCTTGATGTAATCCTTCTAGAGGCTTTTAAGTGGAAGCAAATGAAAAAGGTGAACATTCTTCTGCAAATTAATGTTCTTATCAAGGCTGACTGGGTCGGCCACTTTCAAGATCTCGTCGGAGCATCTCCGATGTCAACGTCGCCTGAGACCACCTAGACTTCATAGAGGAGGTTCATGCCTTTCGATCGGACCCACTCTTACTTGATTTGAGTCCTTAAACATCAATAGTTTCAATTGACCTCAAAGTTGACTTTACAAAGTTGATATCGCTTGCGATTAAACCCTCAATTAAATAATTAAACTGTTAAAAATTCTAATTGAATTTAGATTTTTTTCAATGAAATGTTGGAAAAAATAATGAATAGCAATCAATATATGTTTCATTCTTAATGGTAGTGCTCTGAGTTGGAAGAGTTCTAAATGATTCTACAACTAAATAAGAGTAGATCTTCATGTTTAAGGAAACAAAGAGGTTGTTTGGATCAAGAAGTTCATCAATGAATTATTAGATTGGTTCCTAACATTGTTGATCTAGTTGTTCTATATTGTGATAATAATAGAGCCATTACATAAGCAAAGGAACCAATATTTCATCAATGATCCAAATAAGTACTTAAGAAATTTCATTTGATTTGATAAATCAATGAAATGAAATATGTAAAGATACTCTTACTAAGTCATCATCCATACAGAAGCATTAATGCTATATATAGCAATACGGTATTAGATACATGAGCGATTGACTTTAGTGCAAGTGGGAGATTGCTAGTTTAATATACCTTGTAACCAATCAGTTGATTACACGTGGTATTATTATATTTATGTAAATACATATTTATTATTAATAAAAGCTTAATTTATCTATAAAGATAAAGTCCATGAGTAAAAAATATTTTGTAAAGGAAATTATAAAGTTATTATAATTATAGGATTTCTATTGCATCAAAATATTATACCTAAAATGTTTATGGTCGATGCTCTCTTAAATACTTGATATTTATTAGAGCCGTAGAGACTGATACATATTTTATTCTTTCCTTTATTAAAGGAAGCAATTATCTCATAAGCTGAGGTATATAATTAATATATAGGTGTTTGCATAAGATATGTACACTAAACTGACTCGCATGAGAATTCCATATAAAGAGATTATTTATTGAGTATAACATGGACTATATAAAGGTACTTGAGTGATCAAAATAGGATTCATCACCCTAGGTAAATTATGAAAAAATATTTCATTTGTTCTCAAATAGTATTGACTGAGAAATCCTTGGTCAAGGTAGAATGAGATTTGAAAAAAGTTTCAAATGTTATTCAAATGATCAATGACTATTATGTAGCGAATAAACATAATTTAACATAACAAATATACTTCATGTTTTATTGTTAAATCAGGATATTATTGATGAAAAGATTTTAATTACACTGAGAAACCGATCACTAAAAGGTTAAGTCAAACCACTAATGACTTTTCTAATATTTAGGCGATCATGACACATTGCTAAGTGATGCATCTAATTTTCAAATATAAATTAATCAATTATTGATTTGATAAGAAATTAAATTGTTAAATTTATAATTTAATTCTATTTAATTAGATTTAGAATTTATATTTGGGTTAACATATTAGGAACCTAATGGGTCACATACATTAAGAATCATTAGTCAGAAATTAAACTAGGATAATTTAATTAAGGATGACTTGATTAAAATATATTTTAGAAATTTAGGACTATAATATAATTAATACAGAGATTATATTTCTAAATCTAAAAAAATCAAGTAAGGACTTAATTGAGTTAATTTCTAAAATTATCCTGAATTAGTATGTGGATATTGTTCAAGAGGCAAATTGATATTTTGCCAATTTATAGAGTTTTTCAGATTTTCCTATAAATTGAAAGTCATGCCTTTTATTTTTTTTGGCTGCATGTTAGACAGAAAAACTACGCAAGTCACATAATATAGAGCTAGCACTCTAATCATAGCAACCCCTCTCTTTTAAATAAAGATTTAAAAGATTTCTCACTAGTGGTTTGTGTGGATTATTGTTGGAGGCCAGACAATTGGACAACTTCTGGTTTGTGATAATTCAACTTTTAAATAATTATTTAAAGTAAAAAAAATATCATATTTTTAGGTAACAAATCCCTGAAACTCTAGATTTGTCTAACAGGATACTAAAGAGTCTTAAATAATTTTGTTTTATTGTTTCCGCTGCGTGCATACATGATATTCAAGAATCCCAACATCATTAACTTAATAAACACGCAATGGAAGATTGTAACATATATATGTTTGAACATCTATAGGCCACGAAGGTCTGAGAGAGCAACAAAGCTGAATCCCAAGTATAGTGAAGGAAGTGCAGGCGTAAGACCAGGACAAAGCGTAAGACCAGGACAAACTTAATCGTTAATCCCATAAAGGCTTAATTGTAGGAACCAGAGCAACTAATGACGTGAGGGGCTTTACCACGTCAACTAGTCATTGGGGGTAGTGTTAGGCATCGGTTTTTCCATTCTGTTTTGCAGCAAAATTGATTTTGCAACCGTTGTATTAGAACCTCTATTTTCGGCTGAATATCTGAATAGTTGGTTGAAGTTAAGGTATTAATAAGCTCTGCAAAGAAATAAAAAGACAAACTAGAATTTCTATCCTATTTTATCTTGTGGTACGTTCTCACCCAAAGAGAGCAACTGTGTTTCAGTGCTATTGAAAATTGGCTTTTGACTAGGACCTTATCAATTGGTATCAGAGCCTGGTTCAATGGCGACGAACAAAGAACAGATTGAAATGTTGGAGGCTGGGCTAGGTGGAGTTCAAGATGGAATACAAAGAATGGAGCTGGGCATATCCGACAAAATGCGTCAACAAGAAGAAACTATTAATAAACTTTCAGAGGCTTTGTTATCAAGCAAAGGGGAATCAAGCCATGGAAACACAAACCGAGATGGCATCTCTCGTACAACTCATGAGGAGAATGACAAAGCAGACAATTCTTTTCTTCTAAAATGGCCAAGCTGGAATTTCCATGATATTCTGGACAAGACCTGACAGAGTGGTTTAATCGTGTGGACCAGTTCTTTGAATTCTAGAATACTCCAGCCAACCAAAAGGTGTCTCTAGCTTCTTTTCATCTGGAAGGAGAAGCAAATCAGTGGTGGCAATGGGTTCGTCGAATGTACATAGAGGAAGGACAAATAATGACATGGGAGACTTTTGAAGATGAATTATGGGCTAGATTTGGACTTACAGAATATGAGGATTTTGATGAAACCTTATCACGTATAAAACAAGTGGGATCCTTACGTGATTATTAGAGTGAGTTCGAGAAGTTGGGAAACCGAGTTCGTGGTTGGAAGAGAAAGTAAAGAGAGATTGAGAGGAACATTCAATATGAAAAATCAAGTCACAATATGATGTATCACCAAAAATATGTGAGGCGGAGAGCCAATTCCTCGAATGGAGAAGACAACAAAGACCTAGACCTATACGATGTCTTGGTCTTCCTTAAATTTGTTTATATACATTATATGTACTGGAAGAGAAAAGTAAAGAGAGATTGAGGGGAACATTCAATATGAAAAATCAAGTCACAATATGATGTATCACCAAAAAAATGTAACGGAGAAGACAACAAAGACCTAGACCTATACGATGTCTTGGTCTTCCTTAATTTTGTTTACATACATTATATGTACACATAATTAAACTAGGGTTGTCTATATATATAAATATATAGGCAGGAATACATTTCCTAGCCATTTAATTTGGATCCGATAAGGTAAAAATAATGGATGAGCTGCACAAGATTGCAAGGGCGTATTACACCACTGCCAATGAAGAGAGCAAATCGCAAGGCAGAAGATTTTTCAATAGCATAGATCACGACAGCAATAGACGAATAACCATTCAAGAGTACCTGCCATACATGAAGCGGAACGGTCACACAAAAATGGCGAATCGTCCCTTTTTCGACTATCTAAACGAAAGTAGAACTGGTGAACTAGAGTTTATGGAAGTGATGACTCTCTTCTACATAATTAAGAGTGGAAGAAAAATTTGTGATGGATGCGATGGGCTTCTAAAGGGAACGTTTTTCTCATGCACCGACTGCTTTGCTGCTGATGATGAGTCCTTCAATCTTTGCAGTAAATGTTTTACTGAAAGCAAATATGTCCACCCCCACAAACATTTTTTGGATAACTATATTATTCTTGAAAACATGAAGTTGACGCTTGCAGAAAAGGAGAAGAAGATCAGGCAGATGGAAGCTGCAATGGCGAATCATCAGGTATCCTACTAGCTAAGCTATATATTTTTCTGTTATTTCACTTATCATGTCACAACTATATATATTGTACATAAAACAACAACCCCCTTCTTTTATCACAAATCAAGCTTTCATCACCATAAATTCAGCCACCCTAATATTCAATCTGTTAACATCACTATTCTGATTCAATTGTTTTTAGGATTTTTTATATCAAGTAAGCAAAACTACCCATTTTTATTTGAACTAAATTTTAAAATGTTAATTTGTATTTCATATTTTTGTAATATATGTAGTTTGTTTGTGTGTTTACTTGTTTTATACCCCTTTTCCATAGAAATTTGTTGTTTGAATGTATGATTTGTTTGAATTTTTTTTTTAAATATTTATTTGTAATTTGATGAAATTGAGTTCGATTTTGTGACTTAGGTTTTTTGTAATAAAATAAATAATGACTTATTTAATGTGTATATTTTAAGAGTAAATTCTATTGTTGAGTTGAAACTTTCAGTAAATGTGTAGGAATTTGAATTTATATAGATAATTGATAATGATTTAAGAGTATTATTAAAATAGATTGAAAAAGTTTGAGTTAAACCAATGTTAGCTAATTTATTTAGTTCACATAATTAATTAATACATGTTGTCATCGATATTTTATATAGGATTGATATAAGTAATAGATGATCATTCATGAAATTATCGAGATTCACCCGAAGGGTTGAGTACGATGAAGTATTGTAATGAGATTGAGGGTTTTATTTATTACGCACTATCTAATCCGAGAAATATTAGTGGAGACAGTATTAGATGTCCATGTAAGATGTGTAAAAATAAAAAATTTCTCGATCCAAATGTTATAATGATGCATCCTCTATAAAAAGTGTTCATGGAAAAATATTTATATTGGTTTGTATACAAAGAACTATATGTTCCTTACGAGAACATGATAGAAAGGATGATTGAGTCAAATTCTAATTCTAGAAACGTGCATAGAGTTGAAGATCACAATAGTAATCCTTATAGGAATATGGTTATGTATGTGATGAGAATGAATTAGAGTTATGCAGGTGAATGTCTAGTCATCAATGAATAACCAAATACAGACGTGGTTGGGTTTTTTGATCTCTTGAAAGATTCTTGTCACACATGTGTGAAATACATGTAGGGGCCGAAGGAGTCGCCACTTAGTTGTTTGGTTCAGGGTCATTAGGAAACCTGAATGTACTGGTTTTATCAGAGATTCGAGGGTAAGGAATTGGTTATGGTTAGGAAAGGTATTAGCACCCCCAACACACCCTACCTGAGATAAGCTGTTTTATGTGATTTGATATGGTTTAGAGGTTTAGGATTGAGATTTACTCGTATGAATAAATATGATGTTTCAGAATTTATTATGGACTCGTGTACCCAAATAAATTCTTAGAAAAATATTCTTCGTAATTTATGTATTACAGTGAAAAATACTCCCAATTAAAATCAGTGAATATTTAGGATAACTCTGAGACTTTTATGGTCAACTCCTAACATTTCAAATATGAGCCTTACTTATAGGTCTAGCATTCTATATCAGGATTTTTAACACTCTCATGAAATAAAAAAAAGTGATTTATTGAAATATTTTTCAAATTTGCATGGATTTAATAAATTGATTATTGAATCCTAAAATGCATGCCAAAAATGCATGCCAAAACACATATATTTTTTTGTTTTTGTATGAAAATATTAAACGATATGATTTTTTTTGTTATATTTTTTAGAGATTTGACCATATGCAACACAAAAAAAAAAAACTTATTTGTAGTTTTCTAGATAAACAAAATGACCCTGAGAGGTTTAAAAGGAATTTTTCTAAAAAAAACACATCCTAAAATAAAATAAAAAATAAAAAAGCAAACAAAGCAAAAGCAAAAGTTGATTTTATATTTTTTCTTTATATTATTATATTATTTTTTCCTTTTTAGTTATTTTATTATTTTATTATTTTGGCCAAGTCAACCCGAACGGAAACCCGGACTGGTAGACTCGGTCGGGTTGACTTGGTAGGGGTTGACCCGATTGAGTTGATCGGACCAAGTCGACTCAGAAACAAACCAAAGTAAAGAAAACAAGAACAAAACAGATCAAAAGTGGCAAAAACACGAAAACTCAAAAAAAATTCAAAAAAAAAAAACAGATCAAAACAGAAAAGACAAAAAAATTAGGCATCTGTTAATGAATCGTTTGACCACCTTCTAAGTCATATGGGCATACGAGCATGCCTCCACCCACTTTGTGAAATAGTCAATTGCTACCGGGATAAACCGATATCCATTGCTAGCTTTTGGACTAATTGGCCCAACCACATCTATTCCCCACATTGCAAATAGCCAAGGTGATACCATGTTGAATAAGGTATTGGGGGTGCATTGATTTTGTCACTATACACCTGACATTTATGATATTTTTAGAAAAATTCTATGCAATCTCTTTCTATAGTTATCCAAACATACCCAGCTCTTTGCATTTGTCTAACCATCATATGCCCATTTGCATGTGTAGTGCAGATTCCTCCATGCACTTCTCGCAAGGCTTTGTTTGTTTTTGACCTGTCCAAACACTTAGTAAAGTCCCATTAAACGACCTTATGTATAAGATTTTCTCATCTATGTCGTATTCCATTGCCATCGAAGAGAATCAAGAAGAAACTATTACTAAGTCACTATCCATACAAAAGCATTAATGCTACATATAGCAATATGGCATTAGATACATGAGTGATTGACTTTAATGCAAGTGGAAGATTGCTAGTTTAATATGATCTGTAACCAATCGGCTGGTTACATGTGACATTACTATATTTATGTAAACACATATTTGTTATTAATAAAAGCTTAATTTATCTGTAATATTCATATAATATTAGATTAATAAATTTAATATTTGATTTATGAATCTATAGTAAAGATAAAGCCCATGAGACAGAAATGCTTTGCAAAGAAAATTTTAAAGTTATTATAATTATAGGATTCCTATTGTATCAAAACATTGTTCCTAAAATGTTCCTGGTCGATACTCTCTTAAATATTGGATATTTATTAGAGCCACAGAGACTGGTACATATTTTATTCTTTGCTTTATGAAAGGAAGCAATTATCTCATAAGCTGAGGTATAGAACTAATATATAGGTGCTTGCATAAGATATTATTGCGATGTCGCGGTCGCACAAATTAATTACCCTAACTTCAAACACAACACACAAGATAGTATAGAGCAAGCAAGGGATCGATCCCACGAGGAAGGTTCAAGTCAGATTTTTATGCTAGATGATATGCAATTTTGGGGAGTTTGGACGTTATCTAGGCTAAAGCAAAAGAAAACAGAAAACTATTAAACAAAATTTAATAAAATTAGAAAATTATCAAGAGAACAAACCTTGGTCGCAAGTAAACATCAACCTACAGAAATCAGAACTGATCATGGAAACAAAACATCAATTTATATTCTGAATATTTATCTCTTCTTAACATTGGTTAATTAACAGATCCGCCGTATAACTAACCCTAACCATCAAACAACCACAGTGTCCACACTAGTAATTTAATTCAATGGCAGCCTTAAGAACTAGATAAGTTGATTAATCAAGAAAACATAAATGTCCGCAGTCTATGTTTGATTTGATTGAATGTTCTCCCTAAGATTAATAACATAGATCTGCCACAATTATTAAACTCAGTTGCTTCACAAGTTCATATACCACAACTCCGGTTTTGATATCAAACTTAGCAATAGATTGTCTACAATAATAACTTAGAGTCCGCTCTAACAGTTAAAATAAACAATCATAGAAAAAATAAGCATAGAAGAACAAACATATTCATTATATAAATAGAAAATAAAACGTAAAATAAATCTCACAGTTCTTGAAATCTGAAGGTTTCCGTGTCCTTGCAACCAAGAAAAAAGTGTTTAGCCTTGCATGTTTGTTGAAAAACTAATAAAAAAGAAGGAAGAATGCATAATTTCGAGTTTCTTAGAGGAGGGGGGTGTTTTTCTCCTCTTGGCTGGCTGCCCCCCTTCTCTTCTCTCATTCTTTTTATATCCTAGGAAACCCTAGTCTCTATTTTACAAAGTAGTCCTCCCTTAAGTAGATAGTTTACATTTAAGTACTTCAATAACTATTTTCCTAAAAAACGAGAAATAGCCTTGCATGAAATCTTCAAGCTTTGACTTAGAGGATCTAAATTGCTGAAATAAAAACTTGAATATCGGTTTAGATGCTTCGGAACGTAATTTAGACTCGTTTCTTCACGAAACCTGTTTGCTGGCAGAATTCAGTTGTCATCTTTGAAAAATCATATCTCCCTCATATGACATTTTTTTTGGCTGAAATTTAGAGCGTTTATAGACCTTTGAGTTAGGAATCCAAAAACATTGAGTTTGTATCAATTCAACTTCTGTAGCTCCAGATATTCAAGTAGGAATGACCGAAGGTCAACACTGGCAGATTGCAAGATTTGACTTTGAATGGGCGATAAGCATTTTACCTGAAGGGAACAGGCTGAAAGAGAACTTCTATGCTGCCAAGTCCATGATGAAACCTCTCGGTTTAGGATACCAGAAAATTGATATATGCCCTAACTTCTGCATGTTATACTACCTTGAAAATGCTGAGATGACCGAGTGCATGACATGCGGGCATTCCCGTTACAAACCCAGAACTGGTAAAGGGAAGACTCTCGTGGCATATAAAAAACTTAGATACTTCCCAATCACACCTAGACTGCAGAGGTTATTCATGTCACCAAGGACTGCTGAGCACAT
>Ga0325411_1006866_pt1 | contig 12456 bp, 7 predicted proteins | sample PopdelMetagenome_13_FD_206181 | JGI IMG/M metagenome (GOLD analysis project Ga0325411, IMG submission 206181) | Populus deltoides microbial communities from Bellville, Georgia, United States - Xylem-PdIQD-R4 | ecosystem: Host-associated > Plants > Phyllosphere > Stem > Wood/Secondary xylem... | reverse complement strand
TATAACAAAGAGAAAGCATGCATAAAAATCAAGAAAGCAAAGAGGACACTCAGAGGAAAATAGAGAGAAGAAAAATCGATCGTTGAAGACACTTCAAAGGTGAATAGGTTACACATGTCGGTCGACTTTAGAGAAAGCTCAGTCTGCCACGATTTCCGACTGCATGAAGGAAGGCATCCTTTTAAATTCATAGAAACTTGCATGCACTGCCTTGATGCAGCGGCTTCTCCTCCTACATGCTAGAGTGTGCGCTGCATGCACCAAACCCTTCTTTTTTCTCTTTATTCAATTTAGTCCTTGGATCTATAATAACTTTTCAATTGAGTCTTAATTTTCATTCTACCCGAGGGCAAACCCTCTTCTTTCAATTGGGTACCTATTTTTTTAATAACTCTTTAATTTAGCTTTGGATTTTGTCCAACCCGAGACCAATGAAAGCCCATCATAGGAGGGAAAAAAAAGGAAACGAAAGAGATAGCTGGTCAATCAGGTTTAAGCATTGTAGTTGTTATAACTAATTTTTTTACCCTTCTCAAATATCCTAAAAACAAAAAAAAAATTAGTCAAACAACAAAAATATTAAGAAAAGAATTGAGAAAATTACAATCATGGGTGAAATTGAAAAGAAATATTAAAAAAGGGTTGAGAATGGATTATTGGAAAGCCAATGACTAAAATTTGAAGAGGAAGAGAAGTTGAGGGGTCATTTGCAATACAATTAGGGGTGGAATTGTGAAGAAATTAAGGGAAAATAGGTGAAATTGGATAAAATTTAACCGAATTGGAAAAAACATCAAAATCCAAGGACCTATTTTGATGCAATTAGGAGTGAAATTGAGGGGGAAAAGGGTGAAAATAGTTAAAAATTGAAAATTAGAAAGCCAGGGACCAGATTGAAAAGGTCATCAAAATCCAAGGACCCGTTTTAATGCACACTCTAAATGTTTTTTTTGTTAAGAAAGAGAGATGTTTGATCCGGAAAGTAGCAAAAAGGAAAGAAGAAGAAGAAGAGAGAAGAAAAAAAGAAAGAAAACAAAGCAAAAACAAAACGAGAGAAGGACTAACAACAAATAAAAAGAAAAGCATTAACATTGTCGCCATTTCCACCACTAAAAGTAACCATAGTAGCCCCTCTCCGCTTGAAACCACTCTTAAAGGTAAGCCATAGCCTCCTTCCTTCTCTTCTTCTTTTTTACAGTAGTTTTTCTAATAGTTACTATTCACACAATGAAAAAATAGTTCATGCATGGTCACTCTTTCACTACAAAGGTAAACCATAGTGTCATTTTGTAAAATATTATATCACCTTTCAATGTATTCTTGTGTGTTTAAATATTTATTTTTCAAACAATAATAAAATTTATGTCGACGAGTTTTCGTCAAGTTTGTGTCTTGTTGTGGTCAAAGCTTGATTTTTAATAGTTAGATCAACATCTCTCTTAGTTCTTAGGGATGAATGTAGGCCTAGCATGATGCCTTTTAAAAAAAATTATCAAGTTTACAAGACTCCTGATTCAGGGTTCGCCGTGAGCTCGACAAACATCATTTGGTAATAAATTGTTTGTGAATTAGCTTAGAAATAATTTAGACTATTAATAAGATAAACTTAGGAGAAAACACATGGTTAAGGTAATATTTCATTTCAAATGATGTAGTAGGGATGATGTCTACATTTTCATGAACATAATCAACCCGTTAGATTTTAGAATCAGTGCATATTTTAGAATTTTTAGTTTTTTTTAAAATTAGATAGTGACTTTATTTTTTTTATTTTCCTTTAATTTTTGAAAGTCCCAATTTATATTGGGCAGCGACAATGATTGTGTTCATAATCTGGATCATTAATTTTGTGGTTAGTTTAAGTTCACTAGAGTCGGTTTAATATATCATCAGATCAATATCACACAAAAGAATGTAATTTTAAAATCATATCAACTTCAACACCGCTTAAAAAAACTATATATATTTATGCATGTGTTTCTAAATGCACATATTTATTTTTTGTTATATATTCTCAGTTTTTTCTTAATATTGTGGCAAGCACTAACAATTTTTGCACTTTTTTTTTGGCGTTGTGTAAAAAAAATAATCCAACCGGTAGCGAAAATAGAAAAGCTACCTAGTCTTGCAACTATAAAGAAAAATTCACTTTAAAAAATCACGTCATGAGACACATAAATATAAATAAAATAAAACATTAAATATATTATATAAAAGAATAACATGAAAAAAAAAAAAGATACGCTTATTCACTAAGTATTCATAATCAATTTTAAAAAATTATGCATATATATATATATAATGTTTTTATAAATTAGTCCACAACATTACTATAATAAGATCAAATATTATTTGAAAAGGAAGGCATAATTTTTTTGTCTTTTTAGAATTTTATTATAATGATATTAATGAAAAAGCATTTTATTTTAAAAATAAATAAATAAATAAATAAATAAAACAAGCGGCAATGCTCTCTGGGGCCTAGAAGGTCAAGCCTACATGCTGGCTTTTAAAAGGAGTCATGGAGCCTAAATCTTGCAGACCATGCCTAGATCCTATTCTGCTTTTTTTTTTTTTTTTTGGTAAAACCAGGAACATGACAAATTGTTTGCTTGATTTTTTTTTTTTAATTATAGGTGATGACACGCCTTTTGCCTAGCGCACAATTTGTCTGGTTCAATTTTTCAGCCACCAAATTAGTCTCCAATAACCAGAAAATCAAAGTACAAGTTTCTGTGCTATAGAAACCCAGATTTCTATCATTTTTCATCCCAAAACATGAAAAATAAAACAAACACCTCATTAGTGGGACTTTAAAACTCAATTTTCAATAATAAAATTTAAAATATTTTTTTAAAGAATCAATCTACTTTTGCCTCATTGAAAGTAAAAACAATTTCTATTGAATTTTTTTTAAAAAAAAATTATAAATACAAAAGTCAAAGTTATTGATGAGTGGATTTTGGTTACCCAAGAAATTTTACTTTCTTTAATTTTACCTCTCATCTTTTAATTTTCAGGAACTAAAATGTGATAAAAAAAATAAAATATAAAATTAAAATGCAATAACCTAAAAGAATGGGGACAAAAGATGGAAAATTGAAACTTGAGAGATTAAATGCAACTTTTACCCATCTTTTATAGAAAAGCTTCTGTTTATTTTGTTATGTCAAACTTAGTCCTTCAACTCTCAAATTGTTTTTAAGAAGCTAAAACTTTATTTAATAACATTCATCATTAATTTAATATCAAAACAACTAAAAACATATCAAGCAAGCGAGGAAAAAAATATTAAAAGATGTTTAAGCGCTTAAAACATGGAAACATAACTTCAGATGATGAAATTGACAGCAAATAGAAGCCATTCCAAAAGAATTGGATTGACCGGAAAGGAAATGGAACAAGAACCGGACGATGAGCGTTGAAAGCATTGGAAAAGACACCATACAGCAGCCCTTTACCTTGGCCTCGAAATTAGTGATGTTTCCCTCTTGGCTGCATATGATACGGTGACGTTTATCAACTTCAGGCACGGTACACCAGGGACGAGAAAACACATTCTTTCATTGATTGGTGGTACGGAAAAGAGAGCTTAAGAAGGTAAGGAGACAGAGAGCGCAGAGAGAGAGAGAGAGAGAGAGAAGCAGGGAGGAGAAAACACATTCTTTCATTGATACTTGTTGATGTGTCGACCACCCAAATTACTTGAAAATACACAACCAATGCTCTTTTACCCACCCATAATCAAAAGAAACTGTTAAAAATATGGATTTAAGTCGACGATCCCCATCCCACAAAGGACATATGCTCGCGTAGTTACGATGCTGGGAGACTTCACAGTTTGGATCGAAGGATGGAGCGAGTGGTGTGCCCAGCAACAACAGGTGCCAGCAGCACCTTTCGGATATCTATGGAAGAGATTCTACTGGTATGGCAGGCCAAAAAAAAATTAAAAAAAAAGGGTTAAAAATATTGGGAAAAACACACCCCCACAATTACAACGACCCAGCAGCCACCGTGTTGCTCAATTACAAGTATTGTTCATGTATCCTGGCTCGGTTCTCTTCCCACCACACTCTGGCATGCATCTCCCCGAATCTTTCTCGGCTGCAATGCACATGCATATAAAACAAGATCATACTCGGTAAATACTAAATACAGTAGTAACAAGTTTTTTTACTTTTTTTATTTTTAGAAGAAGAAGAAAAGAAGAAGCAGCATGATTAACTGCGGTCAAAAAAGAAATGTTAGAAGCTTGTATTTTGGACGACTAATGATTCAAGCTAAATGTATACTGTTGTCAGCAATAAAAAAAACAATTAGTGGAAGCAGCATGATTAACTGCTGCCAGTCAATTTTTCTACGGGTTATCAATTCTAGTCATGATTGAGAATAAGCTGGAACTCAATCATTGCCTTTGTATCATGCCCAGACCATTTGCATCGAGTCAACTCAAATCTACTCAAGGGGCTTTTTTCTTACAGCATTCCATGTGGGAGTGCAATGTTTGTTTGTCTCTAAAACATCCCCGTTGTTAAAGGGGAAAATACTGCCAGCTTATGAGAAAACTTATGGCCATCATTTTGATTTTTGAAGTCTGGGCAGATATGTAGTCACTATGGCCATCATTCATGGCAAACTAAAAATTATCAACTAGCTGTGATGCAGCTGACTGATCCAATAGATCCTACTGCACAGTATGAGCCTTTACAGAGAAGGTTAGGACTTACAGTTATGTGACATACACTCCGTTTTTCTTCCTATAATTAAAATATCCGTATCTCAAACAAAGAACTATTCATACATGTTTCTCACCTGTCAAAATGATCTGACAGTTTGAAAATAAAAAACATCCATATATGATCAAATGACTCTAGATTCTGGTCAGAAAATTGCAATAATTCGTAACCACTATGTCATTGATCAGTTAGTGCAACCAAATTGAAATATATATATGGATGTTAAAGCCACTAGGCTGTGAATAACGTCATTGCAATGCTAACAGCCTAAATATATATGCTTGCATGGTCGGCTATTTTTCCAACATGGCAACTGTTTAATCTTTTCAGAGACTATCAATTCATCCAACGATTAGGCACGGAATCTTACCTGAATCTGACTCGTCTGAGCTCTCTTTTTCCACCTGGCAAGGCTCTGATAGTGATGTAAACACCTGGTTCATCCTGCTCGACCCATTCAGTCTCCATATCACTGGCATTGCTGATGGAAAGCTCTCCTGAGCGATCAGCCTCCCTCGACGAGCTACTTCTTATAGATGCATCCATTGATGATGTTTCTGTCTTAGCTCCACTGATGCTGGAGAGTTTTGGGGTGGAGGTGAAACCAATAGAATCACAGTAATGACGGGCCTGCAATGGGTGATGGTCAAGTGAATCTGAGGATGAGTAGCCCATTCCCATCCCTGTTGGACGATACAAGTTACGGGGTAGCCGTTCTCTATTCAGTGGAGGTGTTACCGGGCTGTCTTCTGCAGATTCCATCTTTGAGCTCTGTAACAGGGTTTAGAGAATGACATGGTTAGACATCACTGGTGTTGTCACAACTCACTTCCCAGTATAATGATACTACATATTACTATATTGTGCAAGGAGATCATTCAATGCAAAACGTGGTGCTGGCCCAACTGCATGTTTATTTGGTTAAATTGAATGTTGTTGCATCCAAGTCATACAAATTTGTGATTTGGCAACCTACTTTATAATGTTCCAACTGGCCATCTGAAAACACTGTACTCTGAATAACCATGCCTTTAGTTGTCAAATAAGGAAGGAACTCACCTCGTCCTCGGATCTTGGGGGTGTCGGTAGTGGGAAAGCTTGGCGGTTAAACCTCTGGACATTGTAAAGCTCCATGATCCTGTCATAGTTCTCTGCCCACCATCTTTGAGCTTGCCACTTGTTAAACATGTCTCGACTAATCAAAGAGATTACACTAAATTCAGAATCTTGATTTTCGAGAATTATCATGGAAACACTGAATGAGTATCGGCATCAAATGATTTGGCGCATGACATCCATTTGGTAAAGGCCAAAATTAAAGCACTACGCGGCGATTGAGCAAAATACAATGTGAAATCTTTCATGGACATGAGGGAAAATATCACTGTTACAAAAGGTGCTATTATCAGGATTAAGTGATAAAGATGAAATTTCCCTAAGGCTTGAACGAGGTCCTCTGACATTTTACAAATAGAATAATCATTGAGTTTACATCATGCAAGCTATAACCTGTTCACATGCCTACCGCTTCAAGCATCGAACCTACCATCAATTATAGTCTTATATATCTACTTCAATAATTATATAAGCCACTAAATTGGACACGAGGTACTTTTTGACACAAAAGAGAGCACCACTTATTTTAATAGCACTAAAAAGATTGTAGAATCTAACCTTCGGTGCTTAAAATGCATTTTAGGTAGCAACATTATTGAAGTAGAGGATATAATCAGTCAAAAGAATAAGGCTACTTTCCATGAAGAGAGAGGGGCAGTGTTCAAAACCAATCCAGTGGAAATATTACAGGATAAGACCAAGCAACAAGAAGAATTAATGGAATTAAGACCAGTGTGTATTGGGATAACAAAGTCAAAAAGGAAAAAAAAATCATCCAAGAAGAATGAACAGGGAGTCAAATGTAGGGTGTGGTCATTAAGGAGGGGAAACTACAGGGTAACCATCACAAGTAATGACCAAGGAAAATTCATCATCTATGTCCCCTGTAAACCAAGAAAGGTCTATTTGCCTCTCCACTCTCCAGCCATTTTCCATGTACGGTGCCAACATTTGGCTCATTTGAGGGCCATAGTTTGTCCTCTATATTGGTTGAAGAGTGGCGGATGATGTGGCAATTTGATAAAGTAAATGTCAAATAAATGGTCACGTAAGGTGACAAAGTCACGGAGAATCAGGCTTAGGCGTGATGAAATACTTGTATTTTTGTTGAAAAAGAAAAGGGCAGAGCCTTCTCCCGACACGACGACAATGCTCAGTGAAAAAGGATACAAACACAATCAAATCAGCCCCCACCACCACTAATGAGGCACAATGAGTTCCTCTTTTGGACTTTTCTTGGATTGCTTTTCCAGTAGGCGTGAGTTTTACTGTTGGGTTGTAGGTCCTACACTTATTCCTCCCTCCATTTGAACATAACAGGCAGAGGTGTCTAAGGTATTGTTTGGACGGATCTCCTTTCAAACATGGACTTGTCTTGCTTAATGCTCCAAGTGGTTAAAACAAGATCACAAGGATTGTTGTTTCATACATTTCAATATTGCTAGCCTTTTAGGTTGATTTATTCAATAATCTAAAAGGGCTCTTGAAAAAATCAAAGAGCAAGCACATATTACTTCTCAGGAATACAAAATCAAAAGGGATTCACAATAATCAAATTCCTAATAATGCACACCACCATATATTATTAGCAATTTTACCGCTCTTTAGGGGAAAAATTTAAACGATCTCAAAACACAATAACAGCAATTTCAAATTATAGTTGGAATCAGCTAGCTGTGTATGTATGCGTATGCATGTATGTATCCTTCTACGTCATTTAATTTGCAAAAGCTTTTAAAACTGAATCTGCCTCATCTATAACAAGGCACACCCATCTAAAATTCCCAAGAAAATTAATTAATTATTATACCGGGGTAAATCAAAGCTTGCATCAAAGTTTTTAGATTATGGGAAATATTTCAAATATTTTTTTTTTAAAAAAAACAAATTATTGAAAACAAAATAAGTCTTTGAATTCGAATGTGCAAGCATTTGACATCCAAACAGCACTCAGCTTCTTTGGCAAACTTTAAAAAAAAAAAAAACCCTCAAAGCATAACAGAATAAATATAACAAAATTAAAAAAAAAATCTAAAGTAACAGACTTCTCAGCCAATCAATGACGTGTCTAATCCACTAGCAGGCAGTCTGTTCCACACTCTCAGTCACCGTTACCCAACCAAACAGTAACAAGGACACGATTCTCACACAAAAATCAAACAATCAATCACATCAGAAACAAATCACCACCGTCCAATAAAAAAAATCGAGACCTCCTTACCTGAAGCGTATCCGCTTGAGATCATTCCCTCCCCTTGGAAGCGAAACGAATGTGATGAGAACACCGGGCTCCACTTGGGCCACCCATTCTTTAGGTTCCTTTTCTTCAACGAATACTATTGGCGGGTCGACCCGACGCCCACTACCATTTACCGAATTCGGAGTCCCTTCGCCACTGGAGCTCGATATTCCTTTCAGCCTCGCCTCCATCTCCTTTCCCCACGTACGCGGTGTCGTCGAGCTCGAGCTTCCCGTCCGCCGCAGCGACCACCTGAATTTCTCTGACTCGGCGTCTGACTCAGTCGAGTTGCTCCTGAGTCGACTCTGAGTAGTTGTGTTTGGCGCCGTGCATGGGTTGCAGTGGCGGTATGCACCTGATGCCTTTAATGCCATGTCCTTCAACTGTAATAATTAAAAAAAAAGAGCATAATTAAAATCAGTTGGAGCTCGTAAGAGAGAATTATAAGAGCAATGGATTTTTGAACTTTCTGGTTGGTTTTTTTTTTCCTGGAAGTGTGGAGGTACCTGAGAAGTTAGGGATTTGATGGCTTGTTGTTGTTGTTGTTGTTTGGCAGCGGAGGGATGATGATTGGCGGTGGTGGCGGCTGAGTCGTCACCGGCTTGACTCAGTGAGTCATCACCGGGTTGTTTAGAACGAGCTATACACGTCAGCATTTTGAATTCTGCTGCAGGCAGACTGTGTATCACCAACAGATGCAACAGTTGAGAGGCAATGTTCGAAATTCGGAAAAAAAAATCGGAATTATTTGATACAAATAAAAGTTGCCAATATTAAGATTCAATCGCTGATGTGTGTGTCTATATATATATAACAAAAAAAAATTAGAGAAGTATCAAGTCCGTACAGTGTTAGTGAGAAATTAAGAATGGGAAATCGGAGAAGAAAGCAAAGCGCGAATGACGACTCAGAGAAGTATCAAGTCCGTACAGTGTTAGTGAGAAATTAAGAATGGGAAATCGGAGAAGAAAGCAAGGCGCGAATAACGAGAGGGGCCTTGAGTCCAGTGCTCATGCAGCGTTTCGTTTAATTGCGCGCTTTAAATAACACGATCAGAGATTCTCTGTCAACAATAATAAAACAAAAGGAGATAAAAATTCTTGAATTAAAAATTACATGAACTCTTAAAGAGAAAAAAAAAAAAAAGGAGGCAAGAGAGAGATTGGAATCACCTTGAATTGGAGTGGTAGGACGACTGCATTTTTAGCTTGCATAAATATGGTGGTGGAGGGAACTAATCACCATAAAAAAAGGGGTCGAAGAAGAGTGTGAGGGAGAGTGAAGGGGAGAGAGGGAGAGGGAGAGGGAGAGGGAGAGGGAGGGAGAGAGAGAGCTGTTGGTTTGTTGGTTGAAGCCTTGGCTTCTTTTATTTTCTTACTTCGACCCTTAGCTTGATTATGTTTTGAGAATTGCTGTGCATTCAGGCCTCTGCCTTCTGTCTGTCTCTCGGATTCCTCAAATGCTCCTCTTCTTTTGTTCTGGTTATGGGAGATATTTATTTGGACTTGGCCTCGTGATCCACATTATGGGCTTCTTCATTTGTCTTAGAAGCCCATTTAATCCTCCTCTCGAATCGAATTCGAATATCATTTCTTTTGCTGATTGTGTTTTTTAACTCTCTTTTTTTCGTCTTCTTTTCAACTCGTACGAGGAAGACGATGTGAACAATGAGACCAAACATGTGCATCATGCACGAGACTGTTGCTTGCGACCTTTCATGTTAAGGATAATCTGTTTCGTTTGGAGATAATGAGAGGTCAAAATCACTCCATATATCAAGCTCGTACCACTCTTTTGTTGGAGTTTGGGCAGGGGACATGGAAGGCTATTTTACCCAAATATGAACCAACATTTAGAAGTCACTCCCCACCTCTTTCTCTAAATTTACTCATATTCAACTTATTTTCTTTTTCCAAAACTATACATGATTGGTTTCGAAAATTAATGTGTCTTTTGGTATCATTTTCGTTTTCTGTTTTTGTTTTCATTTTTCTTTTATTTCTCATATTCAAGAATGCCAATTAGGTTTTTTTTTTTTAAATGCATTTAGTTTTTATCAAATATTCGAGTTATTAAGACTAATCCTTAGACTCCTCATAATCAAAACTTGGTTATTCTTAGCCTGATCTTATCGCGCCCGATTCAACACCTTAAAACCTTGTACTTAATCCTCAAAGTTTGAAACTAGACCCCCGGATACAATACTTAATATTCGTTCACTTTATGAGCGCTCTGGAAATAGTTGTGGCCAAACACCATGGACCTGATTCTAACCAAAACCTAATCCTGACATGAACATTAGACGATACAAGCCTAGTCTCGTCTTGATTCTTAAGTGTCCATGTTCAGTCTTAAACAGACTTCCAAATGCTTTGAACTATGTCCTAACTTGAAACCTAAATACCCCAACAATGGTTCTTAATCAACTCCTAGATGTCTCATACCCTGTCATTAGTCACAACCTAAACCATATAAGTCCCAGACTATAGTTATTAAACCTGGACCAGCCCGGCGGGTTGACCCGATCAACCCAGGGGCTGGATCGGTTCGAGTTTGTCAAACAACCGGCCGGTACAGCGACCCAGGGGTCAACCCGTGACCCGGGCGAGACTCGGTGTTTTTTTTCTTTTCAAATGTGGGATTTAAAACCCATCAGTGTATATATATATATTCTATGTTCCCAAGAAAAAAGTTATGTTTTTTCAATGTGGGATAAAAAATCTTTTAGTTTAAATACTTCAATTTAAAAAGATAACATAATATCTTTTTAATGTGGGATTTGAAACCTATTAGTATATATACTCTATGTTCCCAAGAAAAAAATTATCTTTTTTCAATGTGGGATATATATATTCTATATTCACAAGAAAAAAACTATGTTTTTTAAATGTAGGATTTGAAACCCATTAATATATATACTTTATGTTCCCAAGAAAAAAATTATATTTTTCAATGTGGGATAAAAAACTTTTTTGGTTTAAATACTTAAACTTAAAAGCTTAACATAATATCTTTTTAATGTGGGATAAAAAAACTTTTTAAAATATATTTTTAAAACTTCATTATTTACAATATGTATAGCCTATACTTACATGGATTTTTTCTTAATTTTTTCATATAAAATATTAAAACTTTAATTTTTTTTTAATTTTTCCAGGTTGATCCGAGTTGACCCATGAAACCTGGAACCCGACCCCTAAGCCGGGTCAACCCCCAGACCGGGTTTAATAACTATGTCTCAAACTTGGTTAAAAAAGGCCTCCCAAATTTCCGGCTACCATTATGGTGATTGGATTCTAGGTAGGTAGACATAGTGTTGTCTATTTTCTTCTTCTTTCTTCTTTCTTTTTAAAGATAGATGATTCATTGTTCACCTCTTAAAAAACAAAAAACAAATTAAAAAGCCTAAGCGCAAGACCAAAGGTAGAAAACCCACACGCTTGGACTTTGTTGTAAAGGTCTAAACCGACACACTTAGATTAATTTTTTTATTATTTTTTTTAATTTTATCATTGAACATTGGGTTTTTATTAGTTATTTTGTTTTTCGATTTCATCTTTTAACATTTGATTTATTGTAAATCATTTTTTATAATTTATTTTATTTTGTTTTATATATGATTATCGTGGTCTCAAACAAATGTCTCAATATTTGGTTGATGCTTAATTTTTTTCGAGTGTCTATTTTTGTTGTTCTATAATTAAATAAAGAATAGTTAAAAATACAAAAAAAAAAGTCATTAAGCCAAGTATGTTGTAACTGGTTGATTGAGATTTGGGTTCATAATTTGTTTCAGCTTGTTTTTTTATGAGATTATCATGTTTTTAAACAAATATCATGATATTGGGTTGGTGCTCAATTTTTCGAACATTTATTTTTTATCATATAATTAAATAAAAAATAATTAAAAAAACAAAGTTATTAAACCCAATGGAGTCCAAGACTGAGGTCGCAAGGTTGGTAAATTAAACCATGAAACTCAGGACGATTCAATATCTTATCATCTCAATATTAAAAAAAATATCATCTTAAATTTTTTTTATACTAAATCATGTTTTACAAGTAGTTTGGGTTATCTTTGGACCCGTCAATCATGTTAGGATAATTTTTAAATAATTTAATTTAAAATATGGGTTGAATAAAAAATTAAGTCAGGAGGTTTTGAAATTGATTTACAATTTAATGATATTTTCAAAGGCTTCATCCCGATTTAAATAATTTTTTTTACTTTCAATAAAATTTTAAACTAAGCAGGCCAGCTATAAAGTATGGATTTTCTAACTAGACTAAACCTTCTCTGTATGGCCCTCTTTCTGTTGGGCGATTATCACTCAAGACCTGTTGACAGCAATTTGACGTTGG
>Ga0325411_1006865_pt1 | contig 12456 bp, 7 predicted proteins | sample PopdelMetagenome_13_FD_206181 | JGI IMG/M metagenome (GOLD analysis project Ga0325411, IMG submission 206181) | Populus deltoides microbial communities from Bellville, Georgia, United States - Xylem-PdIQD-R4 | ecosystem: Host-associated > Plants > Phyllosphere > Stem > Wood/Secondary xylem... | reverse complement strand
AGTTTTATTTTATTTTATTTTCTACGGAGTTATCGTATTCTTATTTAATTTTTTCCTTTATTTTTCAGATAAGATCCTTCAACATTTGATTATTTTAAAATTAATTATTTATTTCAATTTCATTCTTTGGTATTTGATTGATTAGGAAGTGGTATTCATTTTTTTTTCTCTCTTTCTTTTCTACGAGGCTATCTCAATTTTATGCCTATGACTATGAATTAGCGAGTTAACCTAATTTGACTTGAGAAGGAGTTAATTTCTTTTTTTTTTTGAATTCTTTTCAGTTTTGCCTTTCGATATTGAGTTATTTGATAATTAAACTTCATGATTTTATTTAATTTAATTTTAATAGAGGTACCCTAGAGACATGACCAAGTTGTATATTTAGCATACTCATCCGAATAGGCTTAATTTATTTATTTATTTCACTTTTTTTTAGTTGTTGTTCTTACATTTTATTTTTCACTGGATATATTTTTTTATTCGGGTTATTAAACACGATGAAGTCATTAACTGGAGTCTTAATTTTTTTTTTAAAAAAAAAAAAAACACTTGCATCAGCTTTAGCATTTTTTTATATTAAAAAAAGCTATAATTGACTAACAGATAACACTTGTAGCTTAGAACTAAAGGTGCATATGAGGTCGTCTAATGACAATATACCTAGTTTCGTCCCATTGTAGCTGTTGTGACTGGGAAATGGAGGCAAAATCTCCTACTTGGTTAAAACTATTTTCACGCATCCCTTTTGCAACAACAAACACCAATCTTTTAAAAGAGAAGGGAAAAATAAGATATTTTTTCTTTTATTTGACTGCAAGAAGTATTCTTCGAAAAGATTATGTGTTAATAAAATTAAGTTTTTTTTTCTTGAATGTTTTTAATCAAGCAATCTTTATATTAAAAAAAAGTTGAATAAATTCTTTTAAACATTTGTTCTAAAATTTAAATTTAAAAAATAAAAAAAATTCAACACATCTAATCAACAACCAAAGCAGTCTACAGATATTTTTAAAACATAAAAACAAATCTTTATTTTATTTGCGATAGAAAACTGATCCAAAATGTGTAAGCCTCCACTCAACACAGGAAATATTTCTTTATAGAATGCATCTTTTTTTTATTTTATATCAATATATGAGATCTCTTCCTTTCTTCATATTTTATCATTTTATATGATTCCTTGTATAAATTATTATATTAAAGAGTGTAGACCATGCACTAAAATTTATTTAATAAAAAAGATTTACATGGGGTGAAATGTTCTGCTTTTGTTGATGTTTATGCGTTTTTTTTGGTACGTGATTGATAAAGTAATTAAAGATTAGAATTCCTGATGCCCTCTTTTCGTGTGGCTGTTTGCTAAGGATCCGATTTTATAAGATTACTTTTTTAAAAGGCATGATAGTTATTATTATTAATTATGTAATGGCCACATTAAATATCATAAAGAACTTTCAAAGTTACACAAAGAAAAAAGGAATTCGATGACACCAATATTTCAGAGGCTTCAAGAATAAGAAACATGTTTCAATTACTTTTATTTTTTTAACTATTTATTTTTATCGTTTTAATTAAAGAATAATATAAATTATATCTTGAAACTTCATCTAAAAGTTTAAGATATTGGATTGATACGGTTCTTTAACATGGTATCAGAGTCTTAATGACCAAGTGGTCACGAGTTCGAATCTCACCACCCCCGTTTATTTGATAAAAATCAAACACAAGGTAATATGGACATGTGCAAGTTTCAATCTCAAAAGACTTTTATTTAAGGAGATATGTTAGAAAATAATATAAATCATATCATGGAATCTCACCAAACAGTTTAAGTTATTGGGTTGAACACATATGAGTTCATGGCAATGCTTGAAATTTCATGTCCTAGAAATATTATATTACATCAAAGTAATTCTCAATATTTACTTAATGAAAAAAAGATTAAAAGAAGAAATCTATAATATGATACTCTTAAGTCTAAAAATAATTTATAATTTCTACATTGATACGAAAATACTTTATTTTATTGTTTTTTCATGTCTTTATCTAACTTCTCACGAATAAATATTAATTTTAAAGTAATATAAAAAATTTCCCACGTATCTTTATTTAGTTTAATAATTGTGTCACTTTGAATTTTATAGTCTAAAAGAGAGATATTGCTTTCTTAATAGTTTGATAATTGAGTCAAATTAAATTGCTCCCTTCATTTCATCTAGATTTACCGTTAAGTTATCTTATATGGTATCCACCTGACAACCATATTCATATCATTAGTCATAACTTGTATCAATTATCAAGTGTGCATTTTTCACATAAAAATTTCAAATCCAATTGTTTTTTTTAGTGAATGGATGAACACAACTAATATTAATATATATATATATATATATATATGAATTATTTGGACCTCAATCCAAATAGCCCTAGTTGTTCTAGGCATGGTCTAGGCGACCAGTCCTTCTGGTCACCTTGAGCCTAGCTCAAGTGACTAGGCATTGCGCCTGCTCAAGCCTAGATGATAAGACCTACTAGTTATTAGGCCTAGGAGACTAGTGCAATTTTCTTTTCTCTCACATTTATTTCTCACATTTATTTTTCTTATATTATACTCACAATTTTAACACGCAATATATACAAATTTTTTGTCTTGCACCCATAATGTTTTTTGTAAGATAGACACCATTTTCTATCATCAATAACTACATTTTTAATGCGTCTACCGGCCTATATGAACATCAATAAAAATAAATATACTCTAGCACACAAACATGACATACTGACTTCTCTTCTTATCACACACTAGGCATAGAACTCATGGCAAATATCACATCAACCAATGAGCCACCTTAGTTAGCTAATGACACGATTCCCTTCTCTATGAAGAAATTACAAGTAACGATATATAAATACACCTGATTACTAGGAGGAAAAGTTTTTCTAGCACACCAAGTCTGTAATGCTACAATGCTCGGATAGTCTAATGCTTGAGTGTCTCTTATCCCAACAAGAAATCAGTATTGCAAGAACCACTCAACAACTCGGTTTGCTAGTCGAGCAAATTAATTTTTCTATGTGAAGTTTTCTTATGACTATATTAGTGGTGTCGTTTATGAAAAACATAATAAAAAATTATTTCATTCCCTTTCACTCTTCATCAGAAACACTTTTCATGGTTGATGAAATTTCAAAATAAGGAAAAATAATTGATTTCCCTACCATAGGGATTCCATCTCCCTTAAATCTCAAACAACTCTTCCAACAGGTATAAATGCTCAATTATATTGTTATGTTGATAGAATTATATTTTGCACCTTTTCTCTTACACAACAACAAGCACCACTAAATATGCAATGATGACTCTATTTCCTTGAAAAGACAGGGTAGAATAACATATAAGCGAGTAATGCTCACATTTCTACACTCAGAAAGTGCTACACATATTGTTCTTAAACAAAATATTTCATACAATCTAGTCATCATCAATCTCCATTTGAGTCTCACTCAAACACAAGAAAAATACCTAGGCATGATACAAGCTCCATGACTCCATAAGTTTGTGAGCAATAATACAACCTTTATCAAGTGGGAAAATCTCTACTTTTTCATGGAATATTGCAGACTCAACTTTCCAAATACCTTTTCTCTGCAAAGGCTAACTTAGACAACTACAAAGAACTCACAAACCCCTGAGAGCACATACAAAATGTAAAAAGCATACTAGAGTTTGTCACACATGATAGTGATGTTATGTGTAAAGTTCTTTCAATAATATTTTATGGATCCAAATAAGCATGGTACCACAGATTTAATCTTCACTTTCATGATTTCAGCTCTAAACTCATCTCTTATTTTAGCACAAGCATTCAGGCTGAAAAAGCACAATGAGAAGATGAAAGCATCAGGGCCTATATCCAAAGGCTTAACGAAGAGATGCTTAACATGGAAAGACTCGAGTTGATTGCCATAGAAGTTTTGATTAATAGAGTCTATAACTATTATTTATGCGAAAGGTTGTATACCCTTCCTAAGCAAAATCTTTTTAGCATCAAACACGCAATGGGAAATTATATCAAAGTGAAAAAAAGCTAGCCTAATCAGACAAGGACACCTTTATTTCCAAAGTCTCTTATAAGATCATCCAAAAAAAAACATCAAGGGCACATCCATGATTACCTTATATTCTCCGAGCTTATAATTACATCTCTAACCACCGCATGGTTTAACGTGCTAATTGCCATCATAATAAAATAATTTGTGTAATGCATACCTCTCTTGTGAAAGTGGCATGAACACGAGGAAACCTAACAAGTTTTTGGTTTTACCGAGATCAATGGCATGACACTAAGGAATTCCACACCCTAAAAAAAAATGAAAAGATTGATCATTAAAGGCTATCATGACCAGTTTATGGAGAGAAAAAAAACCTGAGCATGAACGGAAAGAAGTCTACAAACTTAATGATCTATCTAAGATCAAATAATCACCAAATTAGCTCCAGGAAATTGTATCTCTATTTTTTGGATTTTTTAAATAAAAAACAATAGTGTTTCTCCATGTCTCCATTAAAATTTTTATGACGTATCTTCATAGAGAGATCTTCATGTCTCCAAATGTATCTCCATAAAAAAAATATTCTTTGCAAGATCTCTATATCTCCTCGAAAATCTTCATATCTCCAAACTATCTCTATAAGAATTTCTACAGTGAAATCTTTATGCCCCCAAACATGTCTTCAATATCTCTAAAAGGATTAAGAATTCTTTTATAGGTCTTTATGATCACTTATCTTTATGAAGATCAAACATCCTTCTCCCAAAACATTAACGAAAGCCAAATGCATGCATAACATAAAAGATGTGTGCATTTTTCTTTCATGCGGGCTTACTCATGGTAATATTTTCATGTAGACGTATAAGTAACATCTATACAAATCAAGCAAGTCTTCGTCCCCTATTTTTGTTTATTAAGTCTTTCAAATACATTTTTTAATTGATGAGCCATATTGGTTGATCAATGACACAATTCCCTTCTCCATGAAGAAATTACAAGTTTCGGTGTATAGATACACCTAGTCACCAAGCCAAGGAGTACAATGTTTTTTTAGCATACTAAGTCCGCAATCCTACAACGCTTAGATATGCTTCTTTACACCTTTTATATTTTTTTTTCTGTCCGTTATTTTCTCCACACATGTACAAGTACTAACTTAAATATTAGAGAATCCCTTGTCCCAACAGGGGACTAGTTTTATAAAAACTACTCATCAGCTCAATTCACCAATCAAAAAAATTAATTTTTCTATGCAAAGTTTTTTATATGACTTCATCAATAACAAGATCCAATGAATGTGGTATAATAAAGATAAAGAACCAATGGACTCTTCACCCGTGTTAAACCCATGAAACATGTGCACATTCATATGAAAAAAAGAAAAGAAAAGAGGTGTAGTCATTTAATTTAGGTCACCTAAACCTCTCTATTGTTATTTTTAAGACCCTACATCCAATAACATCATAGTACATAGCATTTAGTATCCGTTTAATTAGATAATAATTGAATGAAATGGAAATCATGTTTAATTGTAAGTAAAATACTTGATTTAATCAAATATTATAACAAAGGACTAAGGGTGACACCCACTTGCATGTGTGACTTTTAGCCATATCATGTAATGCGTAGTTATGAGATTCAGCAATATTGCCTTCAAATTCTCAAGTTTTTTTTTTCTCCTTCTAGTTTTCTTCTTCTTCTTCTTCTTCTTCTTTGAGGTGTCAATCTCAAGTTTTATGGATGATAGAGAGACAAATTAACAGCAACATCTTTTGTTAAAGCAAGATCAGAGCATCTAGTGGTCAGAAAAAGATTTCCATCCCTGAATCTTCTTTGAAATGTCAAAACAGTTTAATGATCACGTTTTCTTCGAGATATACACACATTATTAGAATATGTTTTCTTCGAGATATATATAGCCTCATTAATTTTCTCATTAAAAGGACTTGGACGTATGGCCCCAAATCTTGTTTGAACATGGTCAGCACAATATATATGGTTAGCTAGAAACATCAAATGTGATTAAATTTTCATGAAAGATCGATCAAAGATTTTGTTGTAAGAGAAATTTGATTGCATCGTATCAGGAGCACCAACAAGTTCAGTATGACAGAATCACAAGAGCAACAAATCAAATGGTCGAACAATTTTTATTCCTTTACCATGGCAGCATCGACTGATAAATTTGCAGTAGGAAACCATAGTGAAGCATATTCTTGTTGCAAGTCTTGCAGGGTAGAGAGGTTAATGGTGGAATTTCTTTTGATGCAAGGAACACCGGCATTTGTGGGTAATTCCTGAATGCAAAATAAAATTATGTTTTTTATAAGCCAAAACTATATTATTGTTGGATAATTAATATAAAATTATTTTTCAAACTTCATTTTGGCTTTTTAGTTTAAGATAATTTTTGAAAAGAAAAATCAATAAAAATAAAGTTTAAATTTTTTAATTGAAATGATTTATATCCATAGAAATTCCCAGTAATCCATGAATAAATGAATGGCATCAAATTAGGGCATGTTTTAACTTTTATATATATATATATATATATATATGTTTGCGAAATGAATTATGAATTCCCTGGATAACATGTGTCCTTGGTCGTTGCCACAACTTGAGAATTGAAGTATCTGTTGAAATATCATCAAAATTCTTCAAATTATAATGTCGGTTACAAAATTTGTGTACTCACAAGATTCTGTAGTGTGAATTTTTTTTCACATAAGAATAACAATAATATAGAAATTTCCATAAAAGGCACGCACATATATCACTTAGCTATCGACCCTTACTAATTTAAGTGAGTAAAAAGGCTATAAGGGATAGTAAGTTTGGTGGGGGGGGATTGGTTCTTATATTGACTTTATGAGATTAAATTTGAAGACTAATAACTATAGAAATGCACCTCGGCTGATTTAGATGTGTGTTTTTTAAATAATTAAAAAAAAACATATTTTCCAGTGATGTAGAAACTAAAAGGAGGATGTTACTAACCATACAAAAAAATATGGATAAAAAGTTCACTACTAGATTTAACAATTTTATCGATAGCAATTTCTATCAGTATTTATACTCAGTTCGTCGCTATGTATATTACCGATGGGCTTATAGATAAAAATAGTTCATCGGTAAAATTATTGTCAATAATTTATGATCAATCAGTGAGTTTGTCAATAATAAATATACCGATGGATTTACAAATGGACAAAACACGCCAAAAATAAATTTCCCCTCTTATTTCGTTTGTATTTCCATCGGTAAATTTAACATATCACCGATAAGAAAATCGTGTAATGCCATCGGTGTTTTTATTTGTCCGTTGGTAAATCCATCAGTAAATATAACATATCACCAATAGAATACTATCTGTAATTTCATCAGTGAATTAACAGTAGTAGTGACATTTCTAGTGATTCTTTTTTAGCTCTTTTTGGAATATACCGACAGAGTTGTTCTGTCGATAACCCTGATAGTAATATTTTAAAAATATTTTTTAAAAATATTGAATAGAAGTAGAAAAATAATTAAAATAATATAAAAATCAAATATTTGTTACAAATTTAAACAGTTGTACGTTCAAATACAATAAATCTAAAATAAAGACAATGCTGAAGGAGGAGGAGGATGTTGGGACCGCGGAGACAATTAGGAGGTGCATATATACCACCTACATGTGATCATCTTCATTATCAATTGGTGGAACTCTTCATAATCAGCAGTGAGTCGTTCATATTTTTCATTAAGATGAGTTGTTTGAGCCTATACTCGTTGGTTTAACATCACTGTAAACTCCAGAGTTTGAGTGATCAGAATCGATTACGAGTATCCAATTATCGAAGCACTACGAGTTGTCTACAAGTTCTCGGTCGTACTATTAGAGAGCTTGTACACTCGATTTCTATTAGATCCACCAAACAATCTTCCCTACAACCACAAATTAGAATCGAGATCTAGATGGATCGAAAGATCCTCCTCATATCTCTAGATCGAAAGATCCTCCTCATATCTCTCCTTCAACCGGCTGTTATATGTATCCTGCAAAAAAAATCATCAAATTCAAGGAAATAATAACTTAAGAAAAAAATGGTTGAAAACCAACATATCATAAAAGTGTTGCGCTCGGCTATCCATAAATTGTTGTACCCCTTTTTGGTGGACATTACTTCGCACATGTGTTTCAATAAAAAAACTCCATCATGTTTGGCTCATATCCAAGAACCGTAGCCTGCAAGAAAAAAATGTTTTTAGTTACATATATTTATAAAACAATTAATAAAAAATGTATGTAATAAAAAAATCCTACAATTCACTTCGCGTGCAAAATGAACGGAACAGAGTCGCCGATATTCATGGTAAAGGACCATGAATACTCCAATTCTGATTTCCTGAACCAGACTGTGACCGTCATATGAAATGCATGGACATCACGTGCTAAATGTATTCCACATATGTAGTCTCTAAGAAGTATGACGATCTAAAATCCTTCCAAACCGCCACGTCATTCTAATCTAGAAGCTCTCTTTCTTTCACATATTTTTTTGCTTTCTTTTGTGCCTCGTACCAAGAATTATGCAACCTATGTGATACATATTAATCATTTGTTAGTAAAATAAAATTTTAATAGTTGGAATAAAAAACATTATCCTAAATTCGATTTTACCTAATTGCAACTTGATTCTCGTAACATTATTATCATCTCTATCCCATTCAAATTTTTCCTTAAAGTAAAAATTTATAAAAGAAAATTTTCAATAAACTAATCAAATTAACATAAAAAAAATATTTAAGTTAATACTAACCTTGAACCTTGAAAACCATACATCGACTTGCGGTTTTCATTTAGGATGTTCGAAAACTTGGCTCTATTGAAACAATAAGATTTCCATCAATGATTTAAAGGTCGATGTTATTGTTCTCACAACCTCAATGTTTATAAACCTAAAATTGTATTTGTTAAATGAAATTATTTTTTCAAAAATTATAAAGCATGTCGTTGTGAAAACAAAACAAATTTATATTGAAAGGTCATCCATCCACTACGCCTTGTACTTGTAGGTAAATGGATCTCGCTATAAAGGGACCTCCCTTCGATGTTGCAGCACTGCACTCGACAAACCTGCATCATGAGTCAATGTTTGTGCCTCAAGTTCTTGTTCTTGGTCGATACCTAATAACTTGTGGTCATTAGCATCAATGTTACAAGAACTAGCAATGATCCTATCATCGCGATGTGCAATAGACTTTCTCTTAGGCTTCTACACAAATTAACAGTTAAAAAAATAAATGTTTTCTATTTAAAAAAAAACTTCAACAACACCTTCCTTAGATGAGAGACTACACGAAATTTTTAAATTTGCAAATACACAACATATATGCTATAAATTAGTTGATTTTATTCAATTTCTTCTAACAAATTAGCATAATTCAATTTCATAGAAAATTTTCATTTTCTATGTGATAATATTTTTAATCCTAAATCTACAAAAAAAAATATTCTAAAATTCCAAAATTCAAAATAATAATTAAAACGAATCCTACACATTTAATTGAAATTGAACAACAAAATTGAAAAACAAAACAACAAGAATTCAAAAAAAATATTTATAAGTGATAACATTTTTAATCCTAAATTTTAAAAAAATATATTATTCTAAATGGAATAAATACAAAATAATAATTAAAATTAATCCTACACATTTAATTGAAATTGAACAACATATTTGAAAAAAAAACTAAAATTCAAAAAAATAATGAAAAAATTATTTCAATAACAACTACAATTCAACACATTTATTAATTCATAAAATATTAATCACATAAAATTAAAAAATGACATAAAACAAAAATAATGCAAAAAGAAAAATAAAAAAAAGAAAAAAGAAATGAAAAATTCTTACCTTATTTGCATGCTTAATTTTGGCTGATAATTAAAGAAAAAAGAGATTGTTAATAAACCAAAAAAAAATTAAAAAGAAAAATGAAGAAAGATAACATACATGAGGATGAGAAGAGAAGAGAATGCTTGATTTTCAACCAGGGAGGGAGAGAGAGAGAGAGAGAGAGAGAGAGAGAGAGAGTTGTGAGAGAATAAGAGAGAAGAAGAAAGAGGAAGATTAAGCCTTGTCTGTTTTGATTCTGGTCTCTTCATTTAGTTTTACAAATAGAGTTATCGACAACTTTCCTTTTCGTCAGTGAAGTCAAATGGAATTTTTAAAAAGCCCTTCTAAATATTACCGATGACTTTTTATTGTGTTGATGATGTCATTGGAAAAAAAAATCAACAGTCAAAAGAACATTAATTATTAACGTATTAAGAAGGGGAATACTTTTTATAGTCTTTGGAATATAACGACGAATGCATTTCATCGGTTTACCCATATGTAATGAACTTTATGAACAGTGCTAGGAAGAAAAGGAATAGTTCTCATAGTCTCTGGAATATATCGATGAACACATTCTATCGGTATACATGTATATAATGAACACCATAAATAGTGTCATGAATAAGGAAAACAATTCTCATAGTCACTAAAATATACTGACAAACACATTTTATCGATATCCTCGTATATAATGAATATCATAAGCAATGCTAGAGAGAAAGGGAACGGTTCTCATAATCTCTTAAATATACCGATAGAAAAATTTCATCGATATATTCATATTAATGAATATCATGAATAGTATCAGGGAGACGAGGAACAGTTTCCATAGTCACTAGAATATACCGACAGACATATTCCGCTGATATACCCTCATATAATGTACGATCTGTCATTATTTCTATTGGTGTAAAACAGTGTCTGATGCCAAATTATATTTGTATTTTTTATATATTCATCCTGCAAATACTTAAATTCACAATTGCACACACAACACAATAGCACTAGTTCACATCACAATAGTAAAAAAAAATATTTCTTTATCATTCAATAATAACGATTGAAGATAAACATTTATATTTCGACTTGAACTATTAGGATCGGGTATGACTGTAGATAAAAATATAAACTTTGGTCTCATACATATCCCCGGTGGCAAGTTGTAAATTGTGAGTATCACCAGCCAACAAGAATAAGAAGCAACAAATGATCCGAATGGATTGAATCCCTTTGAACATAATCCAAGATGCATGTACCTTGTCTCCACTAAAAACTGAGGATGCCCATTGTTAAAGTGTTTCTAGGCTTCACCATTGAAAGAGTATACCATCACTCCATCCACTACATCATGTGATTGGTGTCATGTCATGTGCTTAACAGTCTTTGGTGACATGAATAACCTCTACAGTCTAAGTGTGATTAGGAAATATCTAAGTTTTCTGTGTGCGACAAGAGTCCTTTCCTTGCTAATCATGAGTTTATAACAAGAATGCTCAAATATTTTGCACTCGATCAATTTTGTATTTTCAAGGTAGTACAACATGTAGAAGTTTGGACATATGTCAATTTTCTAGTATCCTAGATCGAGGGGTTTCATCATTAATTTAGCAGTATAAAAGTTCTCTTTTAGTCTATTCCATTCAGGTAAAATGCTTCTCGTCCATTTGATAATTATGTTATAACCGACCTCACCCAACCCATTATCTGACTTGATGGTGAACACATATACAATAGCCGATAATTTACTTTGATTTGTGCAACCATCCCATAATGGTTCATCAGAATCTTTCAAAAGATAAAAAAAAACTTGGGCGTGTCTACATTAGGTTCTTTATCTATGATTGGATATTGACGGGTATGAACCTGATTCATTCTCATCAGATCCATAACCATATTCCTATAAGATTACTATTTTTATTTACAACTCCATACACGTTGCTAGAACAAGAAGTTGACCCAAACATCCTTTCTACCATTGTATCGTGAGGAACATGCGGTTCTCCGTATGCATACCAATATAAATATTTCACCATAAAGTCTTTTTGTAAAAGATACATCGTTACAATATTTAGATCAAGAAAATTTTTATTTTTACACCTCTTGCATGAACATCTAATACCCCTTCCACTAATATTTTTGGATTAGATAGTGCGTGATTAATATAATCTTGAACCCCATTACAATAATCCATCCTCCACAATTCTTAGAATGAATCTCTATACATTTATAAATGTTCATCTGTTACTTATATCAAACCTATATAAAATAATGATGACAACATGTATTAGTTAATTGCGTTAACTAAATAAATTTGAAAAAATATTGATTTATCTCAAGCTTATTTAATCTATTTTAATAGTACTCTTAATTCATTATCAATTATTTACATGAATTCAAATTTCTATATATTTATCGAAAATTTCAACTCAGCAATAAAATTTTCAGAATATAAAATGTACCCGATAAATAAGTCATTATTTATTTTATCACACAACACCTAAGTCATAAATTCGAC
>Ga0325411_1006864_pt1 | contig 12457 bp, 7 predicted proteins | sample PopdelMetagenome_13_FD_206181 | JGI IMG/M metagenome (GOLD analysis project Ga0325411, IMG submission 206181) | Populus deltoides microbial communities from Bellville, Georgia, United States - Xylem-PdIQD-R4 | ecosystem: Host-associated > Plants > Phyllosphere > Stem > Wood/Secondary xylem... | reverse complement strand
TTGAGTTTAAAAACAATATCAAATAGTTTCTTTGTTTTCAAATTCCATCTTTCAATTTTTTTTCTTCCAAGTGAATTCTTTCTTACTTTTTTATTTTTGATTTCATCCTTCAATATTTTGTTGATTCTAAATTGATTTTCATAATTTATTTTGGTTTGCTTTCTATGATATTATTACAATCTCAAATAAATATCTCGGCATGTGATTCATTCTTAATTTTACGAGTGTTTATTTTTGTTATCATATTATTAAGTAAAAAGATAGTTAAAAATTTTTATGTTAAACTTAGTCGAGTCTCGATTGTCTTTAAACTCATCAAGTTTAGTGGGTCGTGTTAAAACAATTTTCATGTGAGTTAATTTAAAACTGGAACTAGATAAAAAAAAATTAAGACTAAAGAATTAAAAATTAACAAAAATACTAAATAGTTTCTTTCAAGTTTCACTTTTTTTCAAGTTGAAAATTTTTTTATCTACCAATATCACAGAGTGGGACAAAAACTAGTTATTGTTCTAAAATATTTCATTCACTAAATGGAAATGGAAATGTAAATGTAAGCTTCCTCCTAGGTAAGTTGGGCTGGGCTGAATTGTAACTCTTTGGAATGCTAAGTAAGCTTAGTCCTTGGTTTGTATTATATACGGCTTCTAACTTGTATCCAAATCGACCACCGCTACATCCTAATCTTTCTCAATTGGGCTATGAAGTCGATGCAAAACTCTTGGGTCTTCCGAGCTGTTGAAGCTTGTTTTGGGGAAAAATAAATAACGATGCCCCATGACATGCTATCAGCCAACCACCATGGTTGTCGACCTCAAGCCAGCCATCAAACTCTCAAGACTATGGCAGAATGGTAGGTCTGATCATGAGAATAGAATTGAATTTTTAATGTCACTCAACAACTCTTAACCATCATAATGTAAAGAAGGAAGCACGTCTACGAAACAATTTTGCAATTTGGCCCACCCGTACTAGAGTCATCGCACTGTCTTTCAAATGGGATAGGAAGTCACGAGTCTCTCAAATCTTATACGGCAGCAAGCTCTTGGATGCATACCGGCAAAGCAATTTAATGCTCATCTAATTTCTTTCTTGATAGTTAATGCTCCTCCTCTAGATTTTAACAAGAAATTACTGATGTTTGCATTAGTTATCACAACCTTTGTATAGAAGTAGTGGGGAAAAAAAGCAAAAGGACAAGAGTACACCCTCCATGCATTGCGCTGTAATAACAATCTTGTCCTTCTAGATTTCAGGTCTAATTAATGGCTACCTGTGTGGAGTTTTGCTGAAACAAGCATCTTAATTCCTCCAATCAAACAAGTATTTAGAAAATGAATGTGCATTGATTTGTCCATGTCTGTGGAGAAGGCATATGGAGGCACATGGAAACATAAAGGCTGAAAACAGTAGGAGCAGGCTAACCAAACAAGAGGAAAACAAAAGAGAAAGAAAGGGAAAAAACACAAGAGAAAAGTGAATTGAGAAATGTGTAGAACTCTATGATCACTTACAGACACCATATTCAACCCAACTAGTCCTATTGATGTCTCCTCCTCATCTTTCTTTCTTTCTTTACATGTCTCATTCAATTTCCTGACAGTGAAATCACATTTCCTTCAATTACTTTTTTATATAAAAAGCATGGAGGTTTTTGGAGGTGAATAATTTAAATGTAATACAAGAGTAATAGAGAGAATCATGTACCTACACACTCTTTACCAATTGGGTCCACACATATCCATGATCAATGCATACTTGTATGTGTCCCTCTCACATTTTCTAGCTAGTCCTAACTTAACGGTCAAATTTCAAGCAGAGAGACAAAGCTAGCCCTTTTGTAAGTATCCTTGAGAGAAGAGGTAAGGTATGTTTCCAATACAAGAAATAATGATAGTCCAACTGACCCTAGCAGGAAACATAACAGTACATTGCCATCACAACCAAACTCTGGCAGCCCCATCAAATAAAAAAAAGAGAAAAGTCGATGCTTTTGCTTCCTAAGAAAAACTCCCATCTAATCAATTATCAAGCACAAGGTCTCTCTCTTATGAAATATTATATACATATACATACATTTACAGAGAGAAGAGTAGTGAGGCTAACATGTTCAGAGGGTTGGTTTTATTTGTTTGTGGGGGTGATGAATGAGATTCCCAAAAGGCAAAAACAAAGCTATATACGAGTGTACGTGAGTGTGAGAGAGAAAATGAGATTCTCATAATGTGCGAGGGTTAAAAAGGAGTGGAGAGATCACATCTAGAATAATAAAACAACTACTTTAAGTTGAATAGAAGAAGAGATAAAGGAAAGAGAGAAACTACATGAAGAACAAACTGAGTCAAGATGCAATACATTTGCCCTGAAAAGAGGGAAAGAACAAACACACATGATACCTCTTACATCTTCACCAATTCCCTTTTTTCTTACTATATTCTGCTACTGTCCTAATTTATCATGACAACATGCATTAGGCAATCATAACCGTCCAATATAGTTTCTTTTTTTCTTTTTCCAGCCATCAAAATGTAAAATGGGTTGTGACCCAATATCTTAGCTACTTTTCCCCCCAACTTTTGTTTTTTCACTTTGCTTTTTCGTTTTTAATTTCGGTGGTGGTTAAACGAAAGTGTATAGTTGATATATATGGGTTGGCTTGAAGCATGCAATAATGGAGGTAGAACGAAAAGGAAAGGTGAAGGAAGGTGAATATAGCATCCATCCATCCATCCATCCATATATCTATCTATCTATCTATCTATCTACTTTATCTAATCTTGTTGTTGTGGGCTTGCTTTTCTCCATCACTTTCTTCCTTTCCCCTTTATAATTTACGAAGTTTCAAGATGGTTTAACAATTATTGAACTCGAGTTTCTTAGTTTATTGTGTCAGATTGTTCTTGAACTTCACTATAGCTTAGCTTGTAGACTTTACTCAAGAATTATAAATATTTGGGAATATGGGAAAAGTATGGTCCAACCTATATGTTCCTAGAGTCCTTTCCACTCAAAGTTTTTTCAACATATAGCACCAATTGCAAGTTCATCAAAAGGAAATTGACTGCTCCTCAATCTTCATTAATATCTACCATATATATATATATAAAGAAAAAAAAGAAAAAGGGTGCCCTTAGCTTAATTAAGGCTACTTGTTCAAGCATTATATAATGATTAGTGAAATACCAATGCAAAGCAGCATGGCCTTGCTGTGTCTGTACGGCCTGCCTCAAGAGGCGTTTTATCTTGTGATCAGGCATTAGTTTAATGATGTTACCCATGTGGACATATGATATCAAGACAGTATTAGTATATTGAAACGACTAAACAGGTTTAATTATTAGTAATCAAGGATTATGCCTCCTCAAGTGGTCCGTAGACAGGGAATATATATTGAGTAGTATCAAATTGTATGCAGACCTTAGTTGGCAGTGTAATTAACTATTGCCAAGTGATTCTACAGTTATAATCAAATGTTTAATTGCTTGTCGTTTTGTTCCCTCAAACGAAGCTAATCTGCTTATTCTTGCCCCATCAAAAAATATACAAAGGGGGTTAGATCAGCAAGGGGATTGAGTAAACAAGAAATTGCTTGAGATTTTAATTAAGGAGATATGGCTAAATATATCTACAAATTGTATCCAATCAATCCTCTTAATTATTTTTTCATATATTTACCTTTCAGCAAGATTTTGACCTTATCCAAGTTTAAATTATATATATTCAAATCACCTCTCACTAAAAAAATTAAAATAAAATGAAGAAGAAATGCTGGATTTGTTTTCAAAGCTTATCATATGTGATATAGTTTATGCGTGTAGCTTATTAAAATTAAGTATTAAATTCTAATTTATCGAACCTTAGGTTAAACTAATATATTTTCTTCTCTTATTTTATTTCTTTTAGTGACAGGTACTTTAGGCATATAAAATCTGGAGTTGATAATATACAAATTAATTACGTGATGTGTTAGTTTTGAAAACAAAAATATGATGAAATTAATGATATATATCAGAGATACAATAACTTTATAAAAACACGTAAAATCATTTCTCCTTTAATTACTTGACAGGAGACTTCTTAGAAATTAACATCATGTCGAGTATTCTACTGCCTAGCGTGTAAAATCGCCATATTCGTGTCGTTATGCCTCAAATAAGTAAACACAAGCTCGAATCTATATGTATTAAAGAATGGTCCGGCTGAATGTCTATTTACTGTGATAACATCTAAACAAGAGTAGCCGTGGAGGGGCATGGCACGATGGAGTTATCAACGAGAGACGAGTAACAACTGCTCTTTGTGAAATTCTTCAAGAATTAATCATCTTCTCCTCTTTCTTCTCCACCACCACCACTACCACCACCACACACACATCAATTATCCTATTTAAATTAGGATCATTAGAGACTTACATGGTCATTAATTTTATGATCTCGAGAAATTAATCGAGGTACACGTAAACTGATCGGGATATCCATGATTAACAAAAAATAATTATTCTATTTAAAAAAAATTATAAGTTTCTTGACCATAGAATGGATGGGACTCGCCGTGTTGTTTTGAGTTGAATTCATGGAAATTTTGAGTTGAGAAAATGTGAATGGATTCGATTTATAAAACTTGATTCATTGCTTAACCGTGTTGTTATACTGATTAGTTGTTGACTATTTAGCGATATTGCCTGGTCCCTCGAAAACCATTTCCTTACTTTTAGCCTTTGCCAAAGCAAGCAAGTTGTCAAATATTGTGAACTACGTACGTTAATCTCTCATGGTCCCTCCTGGCTGAAATTTATGGAAGAAAACACTACACCGCAACAAACTCTAGATAGTTGAAATTTCATCTAATCAAAGACGAATTATTCAACTAAATTTTAGGTCATGATTTTGAAAACTTGCATTTAGTTAGAGAATATTTGATTGCATGCATGCCTTGTCAAGCAACATCTTTGGTCAAGGTGCTAGTGTCAAATTGAAATAGAATTCAATTCCATGAAATTAGGCCCTAGATGTGGAAACCCGAACTCCTGACTGAGAAAAGTTGTGCATGCACATCAAACACGAATTTCATTTCGTTGATCATGGATCGAAGAATTGAAAAGTTTGTTCTGTGACCAGTGATTACTAAGACAGTCAAAAGGGACACACACACTAAATTCTAATTTAGAGTACAAAGAATTATCAAACCATACAATTTGTCCAAGAATTTTCGAGCTTGCCGTTGTTCGTGATCATACCTACCAATATTTCCTCGAAATTGTCTTGCTCCTTGCCGGCATACGATGGCAGAAAACAATTGCAAAGTCCTATGAAACATATTTGGAAACATAGTACGTAGTTGTATATGCCCTCAACATTTACTAGCAGATAATTTGGTCAGGACATGAAGATCATACAAATCGGTTGCCGACTTTGGAACTATGTGCATGAATGACACTTGCATTTGGTTAGAAGCTAGCTAGCAGATAAATTCTTCCACTTGAACGTATTCGTTGATGTCAAATTTCAAAATTATTTTCGATTATAATTAATTGACGATCATTGTTGTTATAACAAATTCATAAAGAATTGGCCTTGAGAGTGAAGCATATGTAAATGTCTTGCCGATCTATCATGATAAGGATGATTCCATATAAAATAGAAACCATGTGGCTTATCCACCCATGAATGGAGGGAATCTCTTTCCATCAGTTGTCTTCTCTCCATTTCTAAGGAATACTCAGGTTTGACATCCTTAATTACATATAATTCCGATCATGTACTATTGATTATCGTGCAGCATTCATCACTAGTGATGAAAAATATTTCTTTTATTTTGAAATTAAATTCTTTTTTATCAACGAGTATAAAAAAAATCATTTATATTAGAATCATATAAAATACATTTATCATAAGCTAGCCTACACTAATCAGACTTAAATCAATATCTATTATTTTTTTGTTTAGAATAATATAATTTCAATTTTCTTAAAAAAAAAATTCCTTGATTTTGATTTGATCAAGACTAAATTTAACTTAATTACCTAAAAAACATATTAACTTACGAGTTTATCATACTTGATCATTTCAATATTAAAATTGATTCAAATTAAAATCTAGTCTAAATTATACTTTGAACCCTAAATTTTTCAATCAATCTACGTTATATCAAATTTAATAATTATAATCTAACACGGGATAGAAAAAAATAAAATAAATCTCCCATATTATATATGAAAAGAACATAAATGTAGCCCAAGATATAAAAAATAATATGAATTTGCCGATTACATATATCAAAAGATGATAAATTATATTACATTGAACAAAGAAAAACTTCCCCAAAAGTTCTTCTCCAAATCATTTTTTGAGAATTTTCCAAAGCATGTACTCATTCATTCTGCTGAGATTTTCTCGAAAAACTGTTCTCATTTATAAAAAAAAAAAAATTGATAAGATGTACATCTCATTTCTAACACATTGATGTGGTGAGCCTGGTGAGTACATGGCACGCAAGATAATTGATTTTGTGGGACTCCAAGATTGGAAACAAATCATCCAAGATAAGAAATCTGGGTCAAATGGTGATCGTCGTCGTATCATCATCAAGTTTCAATAAACTATATGGTAAAACCAGCTGGTAAACAAAACAAAACAAACAACTCCATTAATTGTCCGAACAACAACAACGTGGTCATCATGGCAGACACTGCCAAATCCTGGCCAACGTTTCCCATGCGACCCGCATGAATTTCACATCATGTCTTAAAAATCTATGCCATAAAAAAAATCAGTATTATCAGAAAAAAATTAAAACAAAAAATTAAAACAAAGAAAAGAAACTGCCGAAGGACACCGTCTTGGCCTCTGTGTAAACACCGTACGTACCCCTAACGTCAGTCCCCACCACACACCGGCCGCTCGTTAAAGCTCCCCTCTTTTTTGACAAAAATACAATACTCTCATTGGGTCCCACTAATGCCAAGCTGGCACCCATGCATGGTCCCACTCTCTCTATTTTTTTTTGTTTTTGTCTCTTTCCTTTCTCTTGTGGGAAATGGACCCTCCTTGAACTCTGCCCCCACTCGTGTATTTTGTGGGCCCTACTTTCTTCCTACCTCGCAGGCTCAGTCGGCTAGTTACGTGGCAGATGCCCAGATGCGTGTTTTAGGAGTGTATTAAAATCTCCACAGCTCACCCTTTTTTGCTTTATTCTTAAGGGCAAACCTCAAACTAGTCCTCAATCTATAACCTAGATCTCTATTGAGTCCTCAAGATTTTTTTTGTTAATTAGGCTTCCAGGATTTGTGATAAGAAGGGTATACAGTCTACTGTTAAATAGCGATTGATTATTCTATCGGGACAAAAAATTAAAATAATAAAAACATATATTTATATATTTTTTGTTTTTATCTTTCGAACCAAATATTTTTCTATTTCTTTTATATTTATCTCTTTTACCTTAAAAACTAATCAAACATAATCTTAAAAAAAATATCAAATGTTTACTATATCGGAACAGAAAAAATAAAAATAATAAGGATATATCTTTATATCTATTTTTTTTTTTTACCATGAGAAACTAATCATGAGGGCTCAATTGAAAGGAAAAAAACATCTTGGAAACTAAATAACAAATACCCATATAGTTGGGGTTTTTTTTTTAGATTTTCTTTTTCAACCACACAAAATGATAAAAGGAGAAATAGTAAAAGAAGAACACCAAAATGTCTAGTTAATGTGAATACCGGATAATACTCCGGAATTACCCCCGGTAAATTGCTGGAAAAATGGATTGACCATGACCTCTATTGGAGTCAAGTAGGAGAATGGGTTTTTTTTTTCTTTGATCTATTTTCTTTTCATAGTAACCGAATCCTAAAATAGACAAAAGAACCAAAACCAACAAAAACAAATCAAATCTAATCTCTCACTATAAATCTCTCTCTCTTTCTAGACCTCTAGAAATGCAATAGATTAGTGTGTGGATTTGATTCTTTTTTTATCTCTTCGATTCTCTACCTATCTCTCTCTCTCTCTCTATCACTAGACCAAACCAAACCCTAAATAAACCCCACCATACAGCCTTGCCACCTCTATTGCATGCCCATTTGCTCATTTCTTTCCCATCCATCTCTCTCTGTCTTGGTGTACTCTCCTTCTCCTCTCTAAAAACCAACCAAAACAATACTTCCTACAAACCAACCCTCTTGCCAAAAAGAACAAGAAACCAAAACTGATTACATAGAAAGACTCTGCCTTTTTTATATAGAGCAGGGAAAGCAAGCAAACCTCTCAACACCATCATATGGCCGTTGAAGCCAGGCACCTCAATCTCTTCCCTCCTCAACTCTTAAGCAACAGGTTGGTGTTGCACTATTGCTGCCCCTTTGGCTTGCTCTTCTTTTCATGAGTGTTTAGCCGTCTAATGTTGTTTTTGGTGGTGAATTTGCAGGGAAATGATGATGAACCCCATTGAAGCAGATACATATATGTACAACGCCCAGATGGGATATGGTGTGCCATTATCAGGAACTACAACAACAGCAGAGACAGTGCTTCCTATGTATAGCTCTGTGATCACTGATTCAATCCCTCATAAAACGCAAATCAAATCAGAAAGTGGTCTCACTTACAATCTCCCTGTACAGAGGAAGCGCCCAAGAGACTCCATCAATCCTCTCCTCTCATATCCAATTCCAGTACAGTCCACTAAGACTTGCACTCCCTTCTCCTTTCTTGGCCAGGACCTCTCTTTTCAGATCCAACAACAGCAATTAGACACAGATTGCCTTATTTCTCAACATGTAAGTCCATCACTTCATTAAATTCATAATTCTGTTATTGTCTTTTTTTTCAATGATTAGCATATCGCATTGTCCTATTTATGGAATGATATTGATTTTTAATGTTTTTGGTTGTTTTGTTTAGATGGAGAAAGTAAGGATGGAGATAGAAGAGAAAAGGAAGAGGCAAGCAAGGAGGTTACTCGAGGCATTAGAGACAGGGATGGTGAAGCGACTAAGAGCAAAAGAAGAAGAAATCGAAAAGATAGGCAAATTAAACTGGGCCCTTGAAGAGAAAGTCAAGTCTTTATGCATGGAGAATCAAATATGGAGAGACCTAGCACAATCCAATGAAGCAACAGCCAATGCTCTACGTTCCAATCTTGAACAAGTCCTCGCAGCCCAGGTTAACGAAGAACGCACCCTTGGTGCAGGATTAGATGATCAGGCAGCAGCATTAATGGACGATGCGCAATCATGCTGTGGCAGCAGCGGTGGTGATGGACCTGTTGGTGACGATGGATGGGAAGAAAGATTGTCGGAGAGATGCACGTTAGCCAATGGGGCGCAGGATAATAAAGGTACAGGAGCAGGTAGTTGGATGTGCAGGAATTGTAACAAGGAAGAGTCATGTGTGTTGCTGTTGCCTTGCAGGCATCTGTGCTTGTGTACTGTTTGTGGGTCAAGTCTCCATACTTGCCCCATCTGTAGAGCCACCAAGAATGCTAGCGTCCATGTTAACTTGTCATGAGAAACACTAAAATACCCAATGATAACATCTCTCAAGATGAAAGAAATTAATTTGTTTAATCTTTTCCTTTCCTGGTTTATTTATTGCTACTAATTCTCTTTTATTGGATTTTACTTGGAATTTTTTTCTCTTTTTTTTTGGTTACCACATTCTTCTCTTGCCTTAATTGTCAATTGAGGAGTGCTAGATGCCTCTTCTCCATTTCGTTCTTCCTTCTACCCTCTCCTTCTCATGGTCACCCATGGCTAATTTTTCAAGCATTCATACTTGCAACTTGTCCGATAAACAAGTTGTATATATGGCAATAGTATAATTTTGGTAAAATCCGTGGATAACAAGCATTTGTCATTTTTAAGGATAATCTAATGATGAGATAATATATATTTGTGGTATATTTTTTAAGTAAAAATAGATCAAGTAACTTTATGATTTTAGTTTTACTCTACCTCCTCCTTCTTCTTCTTTAATGTGTGGTAATTTAATAATAATTTTTTTAGGTTTTATTTTATTATTTTGTAATGTATTTTAGCATTTAAGGATTAAATTTTAAGAGATCGTAAGAAAATAATCTTGTACATGCAATAATATAGGTAGGGGTGAACATTCAAGTAATTTGAATGAAAATTTAATTTTCATTTTGACTAACCAACCAAAATATTTTTTTTTATCGATCTATTTTATTTTTATTTTTATTTATTTTTTTGCCTAAGCAAAACCCGAATTATTTTTACCATTTAAAAAAAATTAATATACCAAACATTTACAATTAAGGTAAAGCATACTATTTTATTATGTAAAATATTTTTCTATAATATTTTGAAAAAGAAAATTGAGAATAGAAAAAAGATACCTACAATATTTCAAAACAAAAACGTCATATATATGCTCATGCCCATGTTCTTACAATTATTTAAAAAAAAAACACTTATCAACATATTAATTTTAATTTGATGTCAATAAATAATAAAAAATATTTTTTATTATTTATAAAAAAAAAAAGTGTAGACTATAGGGAAGGTACGTAAAAGAGAAGGTTGCTAGCACACTCCTCTATTCAATTTTTCACACAAGGTGGACAAATGAATTACTTGGGGGCTAACTTTTAAATCGGAAATAATTAGAAAATAGTAATGAGATAACACCCAAGAATTCTTATAAGGGTAGATAGCAACCTCTCTTTTTTTCCAATTTCATTTCGTTTTGGATCCTTCCGACCAAGTTAGTGCTTATATAAATTAATGATTTTATTCATGTCATTATCAAGATGGTATTTATTATTCAATAATTAAGTTTTTGTGGAAATTTCTTTGGTGATAATCTTTCCAAAAATTCGATAAATGAAAAATATACATTCATATTTAGCAAGAGTAATGTCGGCATTAATTTGACCAATTTGTGGATTTTGTCCATCTTTAATTAGATTAGATTAAATGCACTCGGAAGATAATGTTTTCTCAATAAATTCACTCAAATAAGTGTGCCAAAACCTAAGAAGTTAATCAAAATGGTTAAGAAGATATTTATTTCTCTTTTTAACATTATTTACGAGTTAATATTCTCATAACTTCAAAGAATTAAGCTTATCCATTGTGTGGTTGTGAAATTAAAAAAATAAATAATAGTAATACCTAGCTTTTATATTGTATTATTAAACTCGAACGGATTAAGAAAGTAGGCTTAGAGCTTGGGGTCTAGATTAGATCGGTATGTATTTCATAAAATATAAAAAAATAATTCACCTAGTGTGATCTATTATTTAAAATTCAAGTTGACTCGTCACTCGATAAAAAATTTAAATTGAAATATTAAACCTACAATCTTAACCTTACATTAAGTATTCTTTTGAGTTGGGTTTAATATATTTGATACTACCATTACATGGTTATTAAGTTTTTGTATGTTTGATAACAATAATTTTATAAATTAATTAATTGAAGAAAAAATAAGAAGGTGTTTGAAATAGTGATAGAAATTGTTTTTTATATTAAAATATTTTTTATTTTTTAAAATTTATTTTTAATATTAACATATTAAAACAATCTAAAAATATAAAATAAAATAATAATTTTTTTTAGAAAAACTCAAAACTCTGGTTCAAGTATGTAGCCAAACAACCCCTAAGGCGCAAGATAAAGAAGCAGTTTTGGAGATGGAGGAGGCTACAAGAAGAGGGAGAAAGAGGTGGGGACGTGAGGTGGGTCCCAGCCACGTAGGCTACGCATCTACCAAATAGTAAGTAGACCAGACCACACCAGAGCAGGCCATCCATCCACTCAGCCAGGATTACGTTGAGCGTGGGTACCACGCTCGAAGAAAACAGTGTGAGGTCAACGAGAAAGTGAATGCGACAGGTGTGAGGCAAAGGCTGACACGTAGGACGCGCGCAAATGTCGCTGTAAATTATGCTCTGCTCCCTCTCTTTTCTTTTCCGATCTCTCTCGTGCACACAAACTCCTTTTTTTCTTTCTTTCTTTTTCTTTTTCTTTTTTAATTCGAAGATATTTTAAAAAGATTTATTATCCCCCTGAAAATTATAACTTTCATTGGTAGTTATTAACCCTGGTCGGTGGGTTGATGATCCAATCAACGTTTGGCTTTGATTGAGGTTAAAAAAAATATTTGAGAGTTGATTTGAAAAAACAAAACACTAAAAAAATTATTTTTTATCTTAAAAAAATTAAAATAATATTATTTTTACTGATTTAAATTAATTTGGTTAATTAATGACCTAGATTATAAACCATAATAAATTTCATTACTACACTATTAATTTCTTCAAAGTGTAATCTTTAGTATGCTTATTTGGAAATTTGTTTTCTTATTTTATGTTAATAGTAATCATAGATTTTTAAAAAATACAACAACATTAATAAAAGTAGTGTTGTTATCTATTTTAGAGACCTAAATAAACAAAAAAAATAAAAATAAAAAGAACAAAAGGG
>Ga0325411_1006862_pt1 | contig 12460 bp, 11 predicted proteins | sample PopdelMetagenome_13_FD_206181 | JGI IMG/M metagenome (GOLD analysis project Ga0325411, IMG submission 206181) | Populus deltoides microbial communities from Bellville, Georgia, United States - Xylem-PdIQD-R4 | ecosystem: Host-associated > Plants > Phyllosphere > Stem > Wood/Secondary xylem... | reverse complement strand
TCGCCTCTTAAAAATATCAATCAAGGAAATTGATTCCAGAATAACCTTATCAAGATAATTTAAACCATGGCTAAATTGAGGTGTTATTGAAATAAATGTATTTTATTCATCAAGTTTTAAACATGTAATTAAGACAATCAAATAGAAAAAAAGTTTAAAAGTATTAAATCTCACATAAACTTCGTAGAAATACAAAATATAAATGAACATATACTAAATTTATTAAGGTAAACATGAAAATTGATTGATATACTTATTGGTTTGCCTTGGAAAAAAAAAAATTCTCTTATCAATCCAACTATGCTTCTCAAGAATTTTAAGTTTTTTTTTTGTTTTAAATTAATATTTTTAGTGTTTTTGAATCGTTTTGATATATTGATATTAAAAATAAATTTAAAAAAAAATTATTTTAATACATTTTCAAACAAAAAATATTTTAAAAAACAATATCATCCTTTCTATATACAGCAATAGTAAAGTGAAATTTCAGATTAAAATAATAATATAAGTAATGAACTTGAAAATTTCGATTTAAGAGGTCCTTTTTTTATTTTTATTTTTAAGCTTTGCTTTCTATAGCAATATTGCGAACTCTGATCATGATATTCATGAAGATAAAAGCAAGCAAGAAAGGTTTATTCATCACACCACACTTATTATTAAACAACGTACGTAAATACTCAACACACATACATAGTACGTAAAGCAAACATTACAAACTTTCGTAGGTAAATACGTCAAACAAGCATAAAAGACAATAAGATCCCATATAGCACGGGATGCTCATAACTAGCCACCCCAACTACAACTCAGTAGCTGCTAAAAGTTGATGCAGATGATGCCAAGAACACAACAAAGAGAACGAGCTGAAGGGTCTTGTTTATGATGAGGCCATTTCCAGGGCTCCCTCCAGTTGCTGGAACTGTTTTAGATCCTCCTGCATCCATTCATTCTTGAAATTAAGATTAAGAATTTTGGCAAAGTACAGGTAACTCAGAACGCTTCCCTTAGCCTAAGATCCTGATGTTGTTGGAAGTACCTCTGTACTTTGTAAGGATGTAACTGAGTTGGTGCCGTTTCTGACCATCAAATTTGGTTCCTTCTGATTTAATTGAGCTCGAGCCAGATTCAAGATTAACATTAAGCTCAAAATATTGTTCAAGCTTTGTTCATCATTAATTAGTTTAGTTGGTTAATTCTGTACATAAATATTTAGGGATTAAAAGAAGGACTTGGACGTTAAGAATCAATTAGAACATCATTGTGGACATTCAATCATTCATCTGATTAGCATAATTAGATCGATCACTATTTTGATTAGTGGATCAGAATGAGGGGCTCGTCTAAGTTTTGACAATCGACAAACAATTTTCATCGACTAGATGGAGAACTTGAAGAATTACCTGGCAAACCATCAGGAGAATCGGCTGGAGACATTACAGGTCCATTAATATCTGCCAAAGCATAAAAATTAAATTATACAGCCCATATTCTATAATAATGCATGCACTCTCCGGAAGATAATTGTTTTTAAACTTACCATTGCACTTGCTAACAGGCGGGGTTTGTACTTTACAGGCACCAGGAAGTGCTAATGCAAGCGTCTCGTTGATGTTAAGACCTAATGAAGCACCACCGCCATTTAGTGCGGCGCAGAGGCATTGTGGCTGTGATAGAACAACACTAGCCAATTGCGAGCAGCACGAAGAAGATGGAGTCGAGGAGCTTCCAGTGACATAGCTTAGGCATGGAGCCATGCTAATTAGAACATTGGTGCAACCTGATTGTGCCATGGCTTTAGCTGAAAGCATGGCCACGATAAGGACCATGACTAGACCCATGTTGATTCCTCTTGAAGCCATGTGATATGTGTTCTATAGCAAGGCTGATTCTAGCAAGTGTGAGCAATGGCAATTTATAGACGTGGCCAGTGAACTCTTCAGGCGCTTGAGATAATTTGGTGAACTAAAACAGCGTATGTGAGGTCAGGTTTACAATTATTATTAGAGTATTAACCAACGTGTCGTTTATAGATGTAAGGATTTAGGACTTGGTTGTAGAAAGATCGCCATGCCTAGATCATATATGCTATATATCATTGTGCTAAATGCAATTGCAAGGTGCTCGTTGACATGAATGTGTTTGGAGACATAAAAAGTGGCCTTGCAAATCCTAATGGACAGAAGAAAATCTGATAACCTAACTTTCAAAAGCAATCTTATTTTGGATTTGTTCTTTCTGGAATAGATACACTGTTTTCTGCTTTTACGGGGTGTTGATGATTAAGAACATATTTATTTTTATGTTTTAAAAGTGTTTTTGAAAAATAAAATTTATTTTATTTAATTTAAATTAATATTTTTAAGTGTTTTTAGATCATTTTCATATGCTAATGTCAAAAATAAATTAAAAAAACAAAAAAAACATTATTTTAATGTATTTCTAAGCGAAAAACACTTTAAAAAACAACAATTATTTTTTTAAATAATTTCTTAATATATTTTCAAGTGAAAAGCACTTTGAACCGTAACTATTATCATACTCTTAAATACCTTTTAAAATGGGCATGATGAGGAGCCCGGCCCAAACCAACATGGCTTATACAATACATGCGATATCATAACTAGTTGGGAGTTGGACCTGTAATTGGACGCCTATTATCATGTAGAAGTTGTGATCTCAGTGATATATCTTGATTCACGAGGATTGCAAATGACCTGCCCATAAACTTCGTTTACTGAATGGATAAGGAAGCACTCTATCTTGGTGTAGGAAATTTTATAAAAATATTTTTTAATTAAAAATATATTAAAATTTATATTTTTTATTTTCAACATCAAGATATTAAATCCAAAAAAAAAAAAACATTTTAGTGACCAATGAGAACACGTTTAATAGGCGTGAATGTAATAATTTCTTGACAAATACTGATCATGGGTGAAGTAAGGATATAGGTATACGTATCATAGTTTTGAAATCCGGTCTGACCCGACAGATCAATCCCGGGACCTGGTTAATTCGAGGCTGAAATTGAATTGTGTTGATGAAAAAATAGAAAAAACCATGACTCGGTGTGATCCGGCCGACCCAGAAAAATCTGTTCAAAAACCCGGTTGCAACCGTTGATTTTTGATTATTTTTTTTACTAAAACGACCCCGTTTTAGTTTTTTTAAAAAATAAAAATTAACCCAGTTAAAATTTAAAATCCGAACTTTGAACTAAACCGGTATAAAAACTATGCTGCATATACAAACACATGCATGCCCAAAAAAGCGAGATTGATGGTTGATTTTCTAAAAACGAGCAAAATCATATTTTTATTAAAAAATAAAACCCATGATTTAAATGAGCTTCGGATTTAATTGATCAAAGTCCAAAATTTAAGCACTTGTATTTATAAAAGGGCCAAGGCTTGAGTTTGTCAGAAGGGCGACTGATTACATACATAAACCCAACCCATTTACGCCCATGAGTATCAAATATTAGTACTATCCGGACTGTTTCACAGCTCTCGGCCCAAATAAAGTCAGGATTTCTAAAGAATCCTTCCCAGCGGTGCGTGGGGTTATTCAATTTTTTAAAATACCAACCTACATCCTACCTATAACATTTATTCATTTGTTTTTTTATCCATTATTATTTATAATAATTCATATTAATTAACTTTGACGTGCTGGGTTCGGTTAAATAATGTAAATATCACATATAACTTGATTTTTTTTAACACCCCTAATCCTTCCTTTACCAAACAAACAATTTCAAGTGGCTGAGAAATCTTGGATTGAAGTAACTAAACTTGTTAATAAATTGGTAGCTTTAGACGATTCTTATTGGCTGAGATCATAACTCCTGATTTGGGAAAATGGCTAATGGTAGGTCGACAATAATTTAGAAAAAATGGATTGCAGGGGTCGAAGCAAACTTGTCCTGAAGTTGTAACCTTGTTATTGGTTGAAACCAAAGCTTCTGAGTTGCAAAACAGCCACTTATAGCTTGACACTAAATTAGGGTAGGGCCATCAAATGCCCAAGTCAAAACACGACTCAACAGGTGTCAAAATCAAAATCCTCCCTCGAACAAAGTTAGTTAAGGTAGTTGAGCTTCAAAACCAACTTCAAATACGTTGTCGTTGTGTAATTCCCTGAATTTCCTTCACCTTCTATAAATTCCTTTCCCTCATCATTCTTTTTCTCCAACACAGTGATTTCCAAACTCTAAAATCCAATCATCTACTTCCTGTTGGTTCTCAGCACCATAATTCCCTTTACTTTTCTCCTCCGAGTACTCCTAGCTGCAAGAGCACACCGGCATGGAGCGTTTTGGGCCCTTTTCGCGCATGATTCCGTTTCTGGCTGTAGCTCTGGCAGTCATGATTTTGCCTGTTTATGGCCAGATCAATACTGCATGCACGGCTTCGGCGCTTGCTACCTTCACACCATGCATGAATTTTCTTACAAATAGTACTGCTGCCAATGGTACTTCACCAACAGCAGGTTGTTGCGGTGCACTTAAGAACCTCACAAGTAATGGGATGGACTGTTTCTGTCTTATTGTAACTGGAAGTGTCCCATTCAGCATACCAATCAACAGAACTTTAGCCATTTCTCTGCCTCGTGCTTGCAACATGCCTGGTGTCCCAGTTCAATGCAAAGGTAGTTAATTAAAACACCAAGGATCTTCTTCTTCTTCTTCTTTTTTTCTGTCTATTAATTTATTGATTTCTTTTTAATTATTCAAAAGCTGAGTATTGATATATAAGTAGTAAAAATACTAATGTAAAACTTTATTGCTCTTGCAGCCACAGGTTCACCAATTCCCGCTCCAGGTATGATTTTCGAACCATCGTGATCTTTTAATCCTCCTAAATGACCATTCCAACAACCGTTATGCACTTGAATAAATCTAATGCTGATTGTTATGCAATCATCAATTGGGCAGAGAGTTCTTACAAACACTTGAAGATGATTTTATTTTATTTCTTTTAATTAGTTCTGGTTCAAGATAGTTAACTGTATGCTTATACTCTGATGATTGGCAGGCCCTGTCACCCTTGGGCCAACTCTCTCACCGGGAGTTTCTCCATCTGCTAGTCCTGAAGGTAAATACACTCAGTAATCTATTAGTCATATGTCTACTGTGTTTCAATGCATACATGTAATACATAATGGTTTATCCGTTAATACGAAAAGAGTTTTATTCCTTATGAGCAGCTCCTGTTGTTCCCGAGCCAACACCATCCACTCTCCCGCCAGTATCTGATACGACACCTCTCCTGACGCCACCATCATCTACAGGAGATACTGGGGCACCGACATCAACTACTGGGAGTCGCCCAGTTCGAACTCCACCATCAGCATCGGCGCCATCTCATAGCCTTTCGCCATCTCTTCTACTATTTGCAGTAGGATTTGTACTCTTCAAGTGCTACTAGATGTTGTCTTTTACATTTGTTGAAAATATTCTTTTCGGAGTGTGAGCTATTGTTTTAAGCTTGTTTAATTGATTAAAAATCATTCTGGGTGATTATTTATTAAATAATTTGTTATTGTTGTATAAAATATATGTATTGGCGAAGATAAATATTTGAGTATTTCGGTTTCTTTCGGAAGGTTGGTGATAAATAGGTGGTCATGATAAATATGATTTTGCACTTCAAAGTGAATTTAAACAGACTAATGGGATATATTAATATCGAAGAAAATCTCATGGTCAGCTGATTTTTCTTGTCCTGCTAAATTACATCATAAACGATTACCAATTGCACAAAGACTACAGACTCGAATTTCAAACCAGATGGGAAAAAATAAATCAAAATTCAAGCCTTTCTATTCATCCCACAGTCATGCTTTATCCATGCCCAGGTCATAAAAATTTAGCCTTTCGGTTGGTTAAGTAAAATCTACTGATGGGTACCTTCACATTTCCATGACCCCTGACAATCTGTGTGACTGGTCCTAATTCACCAACCGATACCCTGTTTACGGGCATGCTTTCAGATGTACAACTAGGACTACCCATTTAGTTAGTTTTGGAGTAAGTAATTACTCTTTAGCGGTCTAATTAAGCATGGGAAAACGAGAGGGTGACACTGTAATAGCATCTTTCACAGAAACAGGAGCTGCTGAGTCTTGTTTGCTGTAGGGTGCTTTGTGAAAACATTTATGGTTGGCAACTGAACTCACACTTGTTGCGTTCTGTTTTTCATCACGAGAAACGTAACTGTTTAAGATTATCAGAACTCATTCACGGTTTAAGATGATCATGTTAAGGAAATGAGAAGGTTGGGAGGGCAGAATGGAATGATGCGCACAGTTTACAGTTTGCAAACTACTCCTGCAGTAGCAGTGCTAGTTTTATGGACACCAAAGATCCTGTTATTTGTTTTCAGTCATGAGCTCTCAAGAACTGGTTCCCTTCACGTTTATTTGGGGCTTGGCTTTTGTGCTTGTCATTTTAACTCCTGCTGTCAAATGTCAAATCCAAGGTTGCTCTATTCAGGGTATTGATTTGGGGCTGTGTTTCAATCAAACTAGTAGCTCATTGTCCATTAATAGCACTTGCTGCGAAGTGCTTAACAAAGCTATACGCATTGGATACAATTGCCTGTGTTTGCTGGCAGCATCATACCTTCCTCCCTTGAGCACCTCAATTATATTGCCTTTGCCAAATTGCTTCATATTTGTGCCTCCGTTGACTCTCTGCCAAGGTAATGCTAGACCTCAATCCTTTCCTTTCTAAAATAGGTCACAAATAGGTTAATTACTTCCTCTTCTTGAATATGTCTTCCATGTTTCTTATTCTTTCCTTTCCTTTTCCCCCTCCATCTGCAGTTCCAGCTCCGAAGCCAATACTGTTTCCACCAAATATTCCAGATGTGCTAGTTTCTCCACCTCCAAGTGAGATGCAGGTTCAGTTGAACTCAACTAGAGAAGACAACTCTACAGTAGTGGCAACACAGCCACTTTCATCAACAGAAAATGTTTTTCCTAAATTGATTCTGTCAAGGGAGAACGGAACATCAAAGGGGAGGGGCAAGACTGATACGATTTTGCTCAAACTCTTAGCATCGTCCTTCGCTTCTTATGGTTGTATGTTATTAGCTTAATCTTCTCTTCTCAGCCTTAAACAGAATAAACAAGCATGTAAAGTTCAAAACATGCACACCATCGCTTTACGCTCTCTAAGATTTTTGTTTAAAAAATCTTGACAGCAACGTTGGATTTTTCTGATAATTGTTTTAATCATACCAGTCTCTCAATGGTTTCCTTCAGATCCTTTTAACCCTTGAAATCGATGAATGGTAATACAATTACATTACACTGCTGCGATCTCCCTCATTGGATTTGAACGCATTGCTTGGTGTTGCACAAAAGGCTGGTGAAAATTCTGTCTCTTTGTTTCTTTCTCTACATATTGTTAAACCTTTGCACACAAAGAAAGCTGACGCTAGATTTTGAGATAGGCTCGCCTGGCAGATTAAAGAAGAACAAAAAGCTCCCTTGAAAGTTCAGGAACTGTTCAGTCAATGAACAAGCATTTGCAAGTAGATGCACAGGATTTGGCTGCCCCATACATATACTGATTAACAGCAGAAGTGTGATATAACTTGCAAGCTCCATATGACAATTCAACAAATGTCAGATAGGCAGAATTAAGTTAATCAACTACACAATGAATGCCTGATTAACACCAAAAAATGCTAGTGTATCAGAAAAATTCTCTAATGACTTTTTTTTTATTATTATTTTCTTTTTCAACCTTTTATTTATTAAATTAAAGGGAAAATAGGTGAAACTGAACCTGTTCATGTAAATCCCATAAACCATCAGATGCTAACACCACAAACTGTGCATCAGGCCTCTCCTCTTCCTCAAAATATTGACCATTGAGTGAACTGCTAAGGATTTAGGGTTTTTTTTTTTGTGTAAAATACAAATACAGAGAAATTGATGGTCCCTCCACTAGATAAAAACAAACGCTGTCGTTCAGAAAAAAGTACACTGATTACAAGGGCATTTCCGTAAACTCTCGGGAAAGAAAAAACGAAAATCCCCATTCCCGCCATTCAAACTCACTTCCTTTATAAAGGAAACGCCCATAACTGATTGGTAACGAACAAAAACTCACTCTCTCTCTAGACTCACATGACGATCATCATTTTCCCAGCCGTTTTAATCTCCATGCTCCTCCTCCTCGTCGCTGCTGAACCATCGCCAGCGTCACCACCTGGCTGCAGCGATGAACTGGTGGCCTTCTCTCCATGCCTCGGCTACGTCTCGGCACCGCCAAACAGAGTCACAGACACGGCGACTTCTCGGTGCTGCGATGCCATCTCTAAGGCATTCAATTCCAGTGACGGTAACTGCTTCTGTTACCTAATCAAGCAGCCTCTAATCTTCGGATTCCCATTGGATGAATCCAGAGTGATTGCTTTGCCTTCTGCTTGCTCTCTATCAAGTCCTGTATCTTTGGACTCGCTCTGCTCAGGTTCAGATAATTAATCCGAATCTTTCAGTTAATTTATCCGTTACTACTATTAGATCTTGCTCTCTTTTTTATTCCTACATTTTTTTGTTGTTTTGTGAAAAATTTGGGAAAATTTAAGACTTAATTAGAAACACAGTCATGTAGATATTTCTGTTAACGGATTAGGCGCAAGTTAGCATTTCTGTGGAAGAAGGAAAATAATATGCTGAGGTCAAGTCCAGGGAAATTAAATTCTTTTGATACATAAGTTGCACTGTGCTTTAATTACTCTTTAGTACAAATTGCAAAGTGAATAAATTTAAGGTATTAATTCAACTGAATAGCAAGTACTTTCCGTGCTGATCATTGAGGCTGGATTGAATTCTTGATTTTTAGTATGTGATTTCATGAGATAAATTGACAGCAAGTTTTCATTACCCACTATTATAAATAAATACAACTATAATTCACCAGCAGTTAGTTATTTGTATTCTTTGTGCTGCAGGGTCACCAGCACTGCCCCCTCTCCGAGGCCCGACAGCTTCAATGCCTGGTAATCAAGCATCATCATTTCTTCTTCATTGACATTTTATAGAATCAATGGATTATTTGTGTTAAAAAAAACATCTCAATTCTAATTTTTGTTAGAAATATGCAAAAATATAAAAGAAGTTTCTGTCTTAATTTTGCAGGTCCTGATGATCTTCATCCATTAGCACCAAGTTTGCCACCAGAATCTGTTGACGGATCACCCGCAAGGCCAGTTTCACCTCTAGCACCAGCATCGCATTCATCAGCAGAGAAACACAACAGCAAGGGCTGGTTTCTACCTGGAGTCCTAACATCCATTGTAATCTTCAATCTGTATTGTTGCAATCATCGTATGCTTACCACTTGATTGGCATTTGAACTTTTGTTGTAAAAAGTATGTCAGGGGAAATTGGATGTTCACAGGAAATTTTGAATTTTGAGATGGCAACCGTTGTTATTATTATTGTTATTTTTTCTTTCCTTTTTGGCAAGAGGTAAAGCATTGTTTGAGACCTACAGCAACGTCTCATGAAACCCACTATTTCTCTTTTAAATTTTCAAATTTATATAATGTAAAAGTAAACTTTCTGCAAATACAATCGATCAAATTTCATGCAGCGAGTCAAGGGGGATCCTAAATCATACAATTTGAGCTGGACTCCTTCACTCTTGCTTCATCATGCGTTTTCTAACACAAGAACATCAAAAGAGGACCACATGCAGGACTAAAATCCAAGCCAAAAAATCAAATACATTTTTCAACCAATATATCTATGCTCATAGAACTTTATAATTTTTCAATTTGAGGATTAAAAAAAACAAATTAGAGTTTGCACTACAATTTGTAACGTACACTTCATAATGGTAGTGAAAAGAATAATTAGTTCACTCATGGAAAATTAGGTTAGGAATAAGGTTTTTATCCGTCATAAAGAGGGCAAGATTCCATCTTTGAAGCTCCGATAGAGAATTCTGGCGAGTCTATGCAAAACCCTTGGATTTGGAGAGAGAGAGATATCGATTTTGGCCTGGAGGCAAAATAAGTGGGGAGAGGAGAGAACTGTCGGGTTTTAATTCCTTTTCCTTCTAAAATGGCCAATGAAATTTTCCATCGTTTTTTCCATAATAATAGCAGCGTTATTTTATTTATCAAATTCGAAGATTAACAAGCCTAATACAATAGTGAAAGATATTGTCCATTAAAGCATCAGTTGTGCAACAAAGTCTCTGAAATTTTTTGAAGATCCCCCTTCATAGGCATTGTTTTGAGCCAGTTCCTTCAACTTGAGAGCATTTGCTTTTATGCCTTCATCAGACAGCAATTCGTCCACCTTCCTCTTGATTTCATGCCTCGTGACCATCCTATTCTCGTCAGGGTTTATTTCCAAGCCAACCTTCCAACCATAACATACACAACTCTTGTTCCAAAACTGATCTCCAAAGTACGGCCAACATAGCATGGGAATCCCCATGTTTATGCTCTCCATAGTTGAGTTCCAACCACAATGAGTCATGTAACAGGCAATGGAAGGGTGAGCCAACACCTTTTCTTGCGGTGCCCAGTTGACTATCTTTCCAAGATTTTTTACTCTATCTTGGAAGCCATCGGGATATTCAATAGAAATCCCATCGATGAAGTCTGAACGAACAGCCCATAGAAATGGTTTACCGATGAGTTCAAGGCCAAATGCTAGCTCATGAAATTGCTGTTGACTGAACTTTGATGTGCTACCAAAGGCGATATAAATGACCGATCCAGGAGACTGTCTGTCAAGCCAAGGTAAGCAAGTCAAGTCCCCTGACCGAAAGTTTCCAGTAGATTTCCCATCATGGGCAGGCAATGGACCAACAGAGATTATGTTCGGAAGCAAGGCATTTGCTGAAGGGTCAAGCTCGTGGAACCAGTTACATAGAACCCAGTTGGGAACCTTCAGGATTTGATTAACAAGAAGTAGGTACTGAAACACATCCTTTTGGTTGAAGTTGGACTTGTTTCCTGGTCTCTTCCAAATAAAATCAGCACTATCCATGGCTGGTAAATTTGGTGATAGCTGTATCTTCTCATTCTTCTCCACAGCACCTACATATTTTTAGTTTTTCAATTAGAATTGTTATATGAAATATTCTAGCTCTAACTCCATCTAAGTCCCAACAAGTCATTTACATCATTTGTGGTTCATAGACTTACCGTCATCAGCATCTATAATGCCAGCCTCAATAAGCTTTGGAATGTGAAGTATCAGTGCCAGTACTCCTGGTGCTGAAGGGAAAAAGATGGCATGTTTTAGCCCCATCTTCTCTGCAATCTCTATAGGATCCCGACTTAGAACCACGTCAACTATGAGACAAGTAATCTGGCCAATGCCAATCAGCTCATCTTTATTGGTCTTCCTAATCAAATTCTCCAAGTGACCAGGAATGACGTGTAAGAAGCTCTGGACTAGTCGATTATCATCTTTGTGGTCATCATCTAGTGCTAATCCATCAGGAACAGAAATAATCCTCATATGTTCCTCCTCCTCGTCAACCTTCTCTATTTGCGAACGTATGGACTCTGTAGTTAAGAATGTGACCTTGCTTCCATGTCTAACAAGCTGGTGTCCTAGTTTCATAAATGGTGCAACGTGTCCTTGAAGAGGTAATGGCAACAGTAGAACATGGGCGTTGGCTTGATGAGGACTAGTGGAAATGGAGGTGTGTTCCATGGTGTATATTCACTCTTTTTTCAGTCTGGTCTTGTGATCAAGAAGTTGTTTATATAGGCCCTTTAACCTTTTTTTTCAAAAATGGAGGTCACTGGGAATATCAAGTACAAGAAAATTTAGTCGAGCTTACGTGTGCGCATGGGTTGCTAACTATGAGGAAGTCCGGGAAGCTCATTGGTTAGAAGTTCTCACTGTGTTTCAGTGAATGGATAGACTACAACTCTTCAATCATTCAAGCGTCATGACATTAATTGTTGCACCATACAGATTTTGTGATCAAGAGACTGCTACGACACTCAATTTCGCTTCCAAGGAACCCGGAATCTGGTTGATTTAGAGTAGAACCGTGTAGAGTTTATAAAAAAATAAAAAATTTGACTAACTTGATAGGTTGACATGGTGACTTGGTAAGATTTGATTGTTATTACCTGTTAATTAATTTTTTAATCAAAATATTATCATTTTAATTTATAAAAAAAATTAAGATTAACCCGGTTAAAATCTGGTAATCCAAACCTAATCAACTACCAGGTAGGTTTAAAAACACTGAGTAAAAAAGGAAAGCATTCCTATTGAGGCTCTATAACATCTATTTCAGGAGCATTATTTGTCTAAGTCCAATTTTTACTAATTCTCTAAATTGCTTTGATGATGTACAATTGGCAGAGCCAAAAAAAATTAAGTGATTTTGTGATAAGTTTTAATTTTTTGGAATGATACGGCATGTCTTCCAAATCATTGTTGATTCATTTTTTTG
>Ga0325411_1006858_pt1 | contig 12466 bp, 9 predicted proteins | sample PopdelMetagenome_13_FD_206181 | JGI IMG/M metagenome (GOLD analysis project Ga0325411, IMG submission 206181) | Populus deltoides microbial communities from Bellville, Georgia, United States - Xylem-PdIQD-R4 | ecosystem: Host-associated > Plants > Phyllosphere > Stem > Wood/Secondary xylem... | reverse complement strand
TGTGAATTTTTACAAGTTTCAAGTTTAAATAATTTTTATTTAAAAAGATATATTAGAGAATAAGATAAATTAAAATTTAAAAATTTTATTTAGAAGTTTAAGTTGTTGAACAAATTTGGGCAGAATCTATTACCTCAAAGTTACATAAGCTTATATATTCTCTTGATGTTTCCAAATTTGCTGAGACTTTCAAGTAGTCTAAAGCATTAATTTAAACTCTGGAATCTTTACGACTTCCTACAATAAATTCCCTTTTGTTGAGGAGGGATGGAGACTTCACATGAGACCATGAGGTTGGGTATATTATATTTATCTCAGAATTGTGGGAAGCCAAAATCAATCTCCATGAAAGCTGGCACACGATAAGAAAAGAGGTTTCCCTGTCCCCACAAAGTGAGGTATGATCAGGCGAGGCTCAACTGCCCAGGAGGAGGGAGAGGAGAATGGAATGGGGGTGTGGCCATATGGAGCTGATGGGAAGTTAAATTAAGGATAGTAACTATGCTCCCACGTAGTGAAGAGACGTTTAGTTTCATCATAGTATCATGATGTAGAAAGAAAAAGGAATAAAAGTACGTTAACACGTAGCTATGGGGCCGCCGAACCTAGATTGCTTTCAATATTAAAATTTTATGCAGGTTATTAAATATATGGTTACATTTGATTAAAAACTCGATTTGAAACAAGGTATTTTGTCGAGAAACCAGGATTGGGTTCGATACACGTTAGATTTTAAATGCCTCGTGGCTTGAGTTTTCAGCAGCTCACACAAATCGGAATTGGGAAGTAGCAGTAGCTGGCTGCATGTATCTTCTGACAGAAAAGACATTAGGCAGTAGCAGAGCTACCTGATGTCTAAATATTGATGATCTTACAATATCAGTGGTATTGCAAGAGCTAGCTGGACTGGCCTTTTCATGTTAAATTTCTCTTATACATAACCAACGTAATGGCTTCTACAGTGTCAGTGTCTTCCCCCATTTTCCCCTCGGATTCAAAGTGTTTTGCTGCCTGATCACGTTCAGCACCATCCGTAGCTAATGTCTTTGTTTTTCTTTGCAGAACCGTGAGGGTTTTCTACCGAATTGCAAAATATAGAGTCCCAATTGCCAAATTTGCAGGCATATTTGCAGTAACACCTTGACGTTCATGAACAATGCAATCCATTTTATCTTAGAAGAAGACAAAGTAAAAATTACCCTGATTTTTAAACGAAGCATTTCATCATTGGTTTCGAGCCAACAAACTAAGGCCCACCCAACCACCCTCCCAGTCAGTCAGTCAGTCAATCAATCAATCAATCAATCAATCATCTATAGATTATAATTGGCAATTTCATCACTCATTTCACAATATCTTTGATGTTTCTTCTTCCTTGATATCTGCATTTTTCTGGCCTCAGGTAACACCTTACCCGGTTCAAATTTTAATTTCATAATCCCTGAAAAAGATTGTGGCAGTTTTCAAGTAAACACATACAGCTAGCAATCGGATGTTGATATCATACTTGTCCTTTTCTTTTTCTTTTTATCAGAAGTGATAAGTTTCTATAGACAGTTTGGTTGGTTCAAGTACTTTTGCTCTTTTATTCATGGCTGGTGTTGAGATAGGGTTTTCATTGGAGACGATAGTATTGGCTAGGAATTTCTGGCTGTGACCAAGGGCTAGAAAACTACCATGACCTGAAAATTTAGAAAGATATGATTACAGAAACAGATACCTTCTGAAAAGGTAAACGTTGATTAAATCATGTGTCTTGTTAATTAATCACGAGTCAACTTCAACACAAAGATTAAAATCTATTTTAGTCTGACATTTATGAAACCTAGTTGGAAAACGGCATAATAAAACACTTTGAACAAAGATAAGTCAAATCCACAGCCAACTCTTAAAATGGTCACAGCCTACGGTAGAGATTATACGACTGCCCATTCGGTGATTAAAAAAAAAAAAAAAGTGGTTATGATGGTGGGTATTTTTATTGAAAATAGCTTTTCCCAAAAACAAAAAAATAAAAACAAATATAATTTGGATATATTTTAGCTCTCTAAAAAATTTATAACTTTTTAAATAGGTTAGAAAATAGCTAGCCTACATAAGATAGAAAAATCATAATCCTAGAACAAAAGAAAAAAATAAAAAAATTCAAATTTAACATAAAATCAAGAAAATAACAAAATTGATACAGATAACATGTCTGGAGCCTAATTTGAGGGTTTTTTTGGAGCTCAACTAGTTGCAACGAGTCAAGCCTTTTATAGAACTTGGCCTATAATAATCATTAGAAAAAAAAATTAAAACTGATTCAATTAATGGTTGTGTTGTTACTGCAAATTATTTTTTTAGCATGCGTTGCTTTTTTACTTTTTTATTTTTTAAACAGTGTGAAAAATAATATATGATATTAGAGGTGAGATTTTTAATCTTTTCTCTTTCTCTTTCTCTTGCTTTTGACATGTAGTTACTGTTCATCTTTGTGGGCACGTCGTTATTTTAAAAAAAGTTTATTTTTTTTCTTTAAATTTTGTTGTTTTTTTTATCTTGTTTTTGACATGCAGGTCCCGTTTATCTTTGTGGGCATGTTGTGTTTTTTTAGAAAAGTTGAATTTTTTTGCTTTAATTTTTTTTATTTGATGATTTTGAATCGTTTTCATAGGTCGACATTAAAATTAAATTTTAAAAAATAAAAAATATATTATTTTAATGTGTTTTCAAATAAAAAATACTTAAAAAAACAACTTACATTATATAAAAAAACAAAAATTTCCCGATCTGATTTCTGGTTTCGAGTAAAAACAATGGCATAACCTGTCAGGTGCATGGATATTTGAGAATATGATAAAAATTACTTTTAAAAGTGTTTTTTTAAAAATATATTAAAATAATATATTTTTTATTTTTTAAAATTTATTTTTTATTTTAGTATATCAAAACAATCTAAATATATTAAAAAATTAATAAAAAAACAGATCGAACTTCAGCATCAATGTCAATGTCAATGTCAAACGGGCACCACTTAAGGAAAGGTTCATACGCAATTTCATAAGCCTTTCTAACGAATATCTTCATTATCTCATTCATCCTTAAAATCAGGTTCTTCCTCGAGCCTTCATTTCATTCGGGATCTTTTTCTCTTCCTTCGCATATTCAACAAAGTTACTTGGTTTGCGAAATAGAGAGAAATGGGAACTTCTTTTTTAGGCCTTGCTCTGGCAGCTATTCTCATTCTCCAATTCTCTACCCCTATAAACTCATCATTCTCAGCCACTACATCTTTACCTTCAAGAAACACATATATAGAATATATTAAAACTTCTTGTTACAACACCACATTCTATCCTAAATTATGCTACCATACCCTTGTAATCTATGCTAGCACAATCAAAACCAACCCTAAACTACTAGCTAAAACTGCCCTTTATGTGAGCCTTATAAACACCAACTCGACATCAAGGTTGATGATAAGGGTGTCCAAAATTCCTGGTCTAGAGCATAGAGTGGTTGCAGCCATGTTAGATTGTGTAGAGGAGGTTGGGGACTCGGTGTATGAGCTACAAAGGTCCATGGAAGAGATTGGTCATGCTAGTGGGTCAGATTTTTCCAAGGCAATGAGTGATGTAGAAACATGGGTTAGTGCAGCATTAACAGATGATGATACCTGCTTGGATGGATTTGCTGAAGAGGTCGTGAATAAAAAAGTGACGGCCATTGTTAAGAGACACATACGAAGAATTGCACGTTTGACCAGTAATGCTTTGGCTCTTGTCAATAGATATGCTTCAACTCAAGCCAACTTACCTTAATTGAGTCCTTATTTTATCTCCCTCCAGTGGAAATTGTAAGGAATCCAATCCCAAGCTGTCAAAGCTCATGCATATAGGCATTTATAGCCTGAAGTACCCCTGTCTTCTGCAGTTTCTGAAGATACTATCTTGTTTTCAGAAAAAAAAAAACTTGGTCACTATGGTTGTGGATTAGGTATTCTATGAAACAGTTCTTTTAGGTTCAATTGCTTGGGTTTCTTGAACTAAAACTCTAGTTTCTTTCGTGGCCTCTGGTATGAAACCAGCAAGCATGCATGTTATTGGATACTACAGTGTGTTTAGGGACTATTGTACTGTGAATTACCAGGAATGTGCTGTTATCAACAATATGGTATGGCGTAAATTTAATACAATATGCACTAATGTCTTCCCCTTTGGCATACCGATTTAATGTCTTTCTTTGGAAATTTAATGTCTTGCTGGCCATTTCTTCACTGAATTCTGCGAAAGAAAAGAAGAGAAAAAACACACTTGATTCCGGAAAGTTTGAGAATCATGTGCTCTAAACTACTAAAAAAGTTTCCGAGCTAACTAAAGTTTGAGCTGATTAAATTGATAATTTAATTAAATTATATCTCAAATATAATATTATTTATTAAATCATAATTGATTTTGACTAAACTTAAAGAAAAAAAATCATTGACATAAAAAAGAGGATCCACTAATATAATAAAAAAATGTAAGGATCTCATTCAAAGATAAATTTAAAAATAATGTTTTATTTTATTTAAATGAATTTTTTAAAAAATGCAATCCAAGGCCTTAAGAAATGGTGGCTCAGGTGAGTGATGTGGGCCCGTTATGACTTTCTTGAAAAGAAATAAAAAAAATCAAACAATATTTAATCAAACAACATTCAAAATTAATTTTACAACCGAATAATTTTTTATAAGAAAATCATGAAAAGTTGTATAATTTTTTTTTATAACATAATAAAAAAAAAGGCTATGCTCTCATAAAAAAATCATGATGGCAAAATTTGATGAATTCATGTTTTCATCGATGATGTTACTATTATGGTTTTATTAATAAACTATATATCTTGATTAACCTCATGATATTAATAAATTAAAATTGTCTAATGTTGTATTTTCTAACATAATAACTAGTAAAATTAGAATATTATGTTTTTATGGTGGTATCATTATCACTACCGAAAACAATATCGCTTATAATAGAAAAAGTCATGAGTTCCTAACTACATTAAATATGTCTTTAACAAGTTATCTAGAATGTTATGTGATCAGCTTAGCTAGAATATACTTCAAATTAAAGTTGAAATTACTTGGAGAAATTTTTCAATTGAGTTTAGTTGAACTCGTTATATCGGTGTACCCATCTATAATGATGGAAGTGTAAATTCAATATTTGAATTTGAGAGCATTAATGAGATTAATATGTTATAGTTCTAATTAAATAGTAAATCTAGACGAGAAAACCTTACTCTTCTAATAACTCAGAAGACCACACATGCATCACGAGCAACTTATCCATCTAGATTAGGTGGTAATGTAAGGAAGCAAACATCAACATAGAAAATTGTTAATATGGAACCTCGGTTAGGTATGTAAGGAAACAAATATCAACATAGAAAGTTGTTAATATGAAACCTTAACTGGGTATATAAGGAGACAAATATCAGCATAAAAGGTTTTTAATATGGAACCTCACTTGAGTATGACATTTGCTCTTCATATTACTATATAGAATCCAAACCAAGTGACGATAAATATGACTGTTACATTGATAGAGTTGAGGTTGAAGAGGAAGATGAGGATGCTAATTTGGTTGAGCCTATAAATAAATACATGACAACCTATGCTCCTGAATTTAAGGTTGTGAGTGGGTATGACCAATATAGATGTAATGAATGAGTAATGCGATAATTTAGTCTATCTCAACGCATATCAAATTATATTAATATCAGTAATGAGATGTATAATATCATCAGGGTAAGTTCAATGGGAATTTGTTGTCATTCAACTTACCTAGATCTTATAATTCAATAGTAACATCTGCTGATTGGGGTAGATACCTATATGAGATGGTATTTGACCATTACACGATGCTTTATTACACCTATCTAGTCGTGTTTTTTAAGACATTAACGCAATTCGATGCATTATGTGCCCCGATATTGTAGACATAATTGATTGGTAATCAATTTATTTTTACATATAATATTTATTAAATATTGTTAATGTTATTATAAATGATGAATACTAATTATTTTTTAATGTATGTATATAGGTTCATTACTTAGTATGGGAGGCTCAGAAAGCAGCAATGACTATCCATGAAGGCGTTAATGAGATGAGATATATTATAGCCAACACTACATTTAATTTGTGTTGTGATTGACTTCAAAAGGTTGGGGAGGTTGAGTGTCTTGAATTAACATTAGCAGAAGATGAGATTGCTTATCGTGAGAGTGCTAGGGTTGTTGGTCCATCCACGAGCATCTCAGACCCATCTATAAGCTGGAATGATGTTGGTGTTGATCCTTACATGGATGTTATAGACTTACCTTGAGTAGGATGAATTATATTGGTGGTGCAAGTCCATCCACGAGCATCTTAGACCCGTCCCCAAGTAGGGGTGATATTGGTCCCGACACCTACATGGATGTTACACATTAGTTCTCCAATTAGGCAAGTTAGGGTGGTGCTCCAGGACTCTCCACAAACTAGGATGATTTTTTTTAATTAACGTGGGTGTCCGGGTCAGCTTGCGCGCACCTCGACTAATTCAACGGGCTCTGAAGTTAACGACTATGTAAGCCTCCAATGACTATCATATTAGCAACCACATGGCTCAAACCTGAAATCACAAGGGGAGCAAACCTCTTGGTCCCAACCTCTTACCATTGAGTCACCTACTAGATGGTTACTAGAGCGATTATTAGTTATAATTACATTATATGTCATGAAAATTATGAATAGATGGTGGGATGTAATTTTAATAAACTGTTATGTTATGTTAATAATTGTATTTAACTATGTTAGTTAGGATTGAATTGTGTCCGCCTAGATGTGTTAATTATGTGAATTGTGATTTGAAATGGAAAATTTATATATGAATTGCTGTAAATTATGGTTTTGTAGGCAAGAAGTTAGAGGCTTAAGAAAGCGAGTCAGAATTGTTATCTGCAACTTACAAGTGTATGACCAGTAAAAACATCTTAAATCCCCAAATATTTTTAGAGCTGTGCTACTTTATCAGTTTTTCAAAGTACACAAAAAACTGCAAATCTAATTCCAAAAGAACAGCAGTTCCTTTTCCCTTTAATTTATTTTGCACGTGCGAGGGAGCTTCATATTAGAACTTGTAAACGATGCCTTAAAAACATCCGTCACGGATCTTGGGCTTCCTTCCCCAACTCGTAGAAAAGGAAAAATGAAGAATTCCATGCCTAGGAACGACCTAAAAACGGCATCCTCTCTGTTTGAATAGCGGTAGGGGTGGAGCTGTCTTTGGATTCCTTCGGTCACGGAGGTGACCGGGACAAGCACAACAATCATTTAGGATCGATCCCCATAGGACTGGTCTTACACATGCGAAAGTAGTCAAGTCGGCCACAGCAGATGTACTGCGGTGGTGGTTGAATCTATTTCAAAGTAGCTAAGCCTAGAGAATCCTTCCACACTATTTAATTAAGGGCAAGCACAAGTGTCCGCCGCACGCAAGCAAATATATGAAAATCAAAGATCTCAAAAACTACTTTTCCAACTTAATTTTTACCGTCTGTCCCACTCAAATTCACATTTGAAATTACAATTCACTGGTTAAAAAGTAAAAACAAAACCAAAAAACGGTACATGTTGATGTAACTGTTTTTTTTTTCCATAAAAAATCTATCTCATCTGGACGATCCCAGCATGGACAAGCTTCTGAATCTTGCTCATCACCATCGGGTTCTTCATGTGTTCCTGAGCCGCCTTAGGGTTCTCTTGGAAGTCAACCAACACCTGTAAATTGGGACAAAATGTATTATTACCAAGCACAAGTGCAGCCATTTTGGATTTTGCCAGGAAAGGGGTGAATATGGCAGTTTAGATCCTTACCTGTCTCATGACAGGATCTGAGAGGATGTTTTGAATTTCTGGGTCCTGCATTGCCTTGGCCTGGCGAGAGGGAAGGCACAAACTCAAGACCATGATCCATATAACACCTAACTTTCTGAGAATGAACAGCAGTCAGAAAAGCAATCTTACCTGTCTCTCCTTCAGTTCCTCAGGGGTCAGGTCACCACGGCTGGCCTTATTGAGCTGCTCCACACATCTGTAAAATATGTGTGAGCGCAATCAAGACTCTCCCAACTACGGGTACACTTAAATGTAAACAAATCTAGATGAACATAAATACCTTCTGACACCATCTAGCAAGTCCTGGTTATGGGGGTCATGTTTCAGACCCTCCTGGTAAGTTTCCAAAGCTTTATCATACTCTTTCATAAAGAATTGAACAGCACCTTTTCTTGTATAACCCTTTGAAAAAGCTGGATCAAGTTCAATGCACTTCTCTGCATCCTTCAATCCCTCAGGCAGAGCTCCTAGTTTAGTGTAGCATGCAGCTCTGTTACTATATGCCTGAAAATAGCAACCAGTCATGAATTAGAGTTGAACAGCTGAACTTGTCGCCTAAATAAGAAAATGCTCGGATGGCTATTATTACCTTGGGATCTTTAGGATTCCTTCTCAAAGATTCTGTGTAGTGCTTCACAGCCTCTGGATACTTTTGCTGCTTGAAATATTCATTGCCTGGAAAATGCATACCAGCACAATATGCATATATGTGAGGAAATGTATTAATTAAGTGTCATTCAAAGGAAAGACCAGCAACTGAATATTAATAAAGAATGGCTACCTTTCTCACGTTCTTCCTCAGCCAATTTTGGATCTAAGTATTCTTGTTGCTCAAGGTCCTTCTTTGCTTTCTCTGCGTCGTTTAGTTTCTTCAATGTGTCAGGATTGCGATGCTCTGTCAGGGCCTTCTGGAAGGTCTCAATGGCTCGTTCATAGTCCTTCGAGCATCTTGCCATTTTTGCCAAGGCAGTCCCTTTCCTTGTCAATGCTCTTGCTACCATCTTAAAATCTGATCTAAGCTCTCTACCCCTTTCAACAGCTTTGTCACAATCTTTAATACATTCGGCATTCTGGAAATTACAGTAATAGGATCAGAGAGAGGGTAAAGGTGAAATCAAATAGTAACAAATGCTGCTAAATACTACTACTGTGTTCAGTGGAAAACCACGCACAGTGATGCGAAAACAACAAAGGAAGCAAAACTTGTGTCTTTTTGTAGACAAGGGTATTGCTGGAAAATTGGAAACTTCGTCTAGGTTTATGTTTTATTTAGTATTTTATTAGTCCCAAGGAGTAACCAGCTTTATTAGGTTTTTCATATTCCAGATTTTTAATAAGTAACTAGCTTTATTAGGTTTTTACCTATTCTACATAGACTTAGTCAGATTCAGAACAGCCTTCAAAGCAGTCCTGCATCAGTGGGTATCAAAGCTTCAAGATTCTGAAATTTTGTTTCATTCTTCTTCAATCATGATCACCGTCACTGAATTGAATTCAAAACTCAAAATCTTCAGGCACAATTTGGAAACAAGACTAAAATCTACGGAGACTAGGTAGAATTCAATGGAAACATCTATTACTGCCAGGTTCAATAAGGAGCCAGCAGTATTGGATAGGCTGATAAAGGCTATCCTAAACAACTATTTTGTTGACACAGCCACTCTCATAGCACGTGTTTTTGTTGATCAGAAACTGGGATTATTTTCCAAAAGGAAGATTCAACAAGAAACCAAGGAATTTCAGATTGACAATGATGCAGAGAGTAAAAGAGATGAAAAAGAATTCTCTAATCAGGCTCTTACAAAGCCTAAAGAGCTATATGTCACACTTGATGGAGCTCAACCAAAGAAAGAACATGTTGAGCACAACGCTAATGAACGCAAGGAAAGCAAGGAGAAAGTGGTATTAGCAACACAATTGGACTTCATTATTCCTGATTTTGATGGTGAAATTGGTAAAAAAAAAATTAATCATATAATCATTACTGTCACCAACTAAGAAGAATTTTTGGTTCCTATTTGAAAAGGATTCGGGCTTTCTCCAAACAGGGGAGAATGATATGGACACCATTGGATACAAAACTTGTCTTTTTGTAAGCACGGGGATTTCTGTAATTGCTGGAAAATCAGGAATCTAGGTTTTAATTTCTATTTAGTATTTTATTTATCCCAAGGGATAACTAGCTTTATTAGGTTTTTCCTATTCTACATAGACTTGGTATTTTATTATTTAGGAATCTAAGTCCTTAATGTATTAGGACTACTAGAACTCTATAAATACGCATGTAGAATTTCAATATTATGAATAACAGTTTTTGAAAAAAAATTCCAGCAATTTGCTTTTGATTATGTGAATCAATCTCCCTTAGGTGTGATTCCAAAGAACCCTAGGTGTGAAGCTTTAGGTTTTTTCTATCATCTAGGAGTGACTCATAGAAACCCTATTAACATGACTCTAATAGTTTCTACAATTCCCAGCAAAAACCCACTTCAATACAGCCCCAACCAGCCTCCAAAATCAGATTCAAAACAGCCTTCAAAGCTGTCCTGCATCACACAGATAAAAACATAACAGAAAGAACAAATTTATGACAGAAGAAAGCATAAACAAAAGCCTCAAAAGGCGAGTCCCTGTTAGCATAATCGCAAACTTCATCAAAGCAGAGTAAGCTAATCAGCGTATAAGCAATCACCTAAATTTCTCTAGATTGCTATTAGGAAAAACAGGACAAATATGCCCAAATTCCATTCAAGTATGAGCATCATAACCCAATTTCACACTACTCAGTCAATTTCCAGACAAATTTCCAAACACTTAAATAGTATCTCTTTCTCAAGTAATATAGTTCACTGAAATAATTGCCAAAACTTGCAACTCCTTTTGGACCAAACTTGTGAAGGAATGGGTGAGAGAAAACAGGTTGCTTCATGGTAGAGTTTAATAAAAGGAAGCAGAAAGGAACAGATATATAACTCCACTAGAAGATTTGTTTTCATGCTTATGTGTCTCTCAGTCTCCATTAAGACTCTTCCTTTCAAATAGTCACTAAAGAGAGATTATCAACGCTATAATCTGAGCTCTATGTTGACATGAAAGATTCGCCCTTTAACAGCCTATGATATCATTAACAGAATTTCTTTACTTAAATAAGATTAAGCATCATTTAACTCATGTAGAGCTTATTCTAACATCATTTGAAAATCATAGAGCCCATCAAAATATTTAATTTACCTTTCCCATCTCCAAATAAACAGCAGCACGGTTCGTCAAATACGAAATATCCTCATCATCAAGCTCCATTGCCTTCGTATAATGCTCAATAGCCTTCTCAAATTCCTTCTTTTTATAAGCAGCATTCCCCAACTCCTTTTCTTTCACTGCTTGCGCCTTCCTCTCCTTCGCTTCCTTATCCTCCGTTACCTCCATTGGCTCTGGTTCCACCACCTTCTCCTCCTCCACCTTCTTCTCCTCCTCCCTCTCCGGCGCAGGCGGCTGCGGAGTGGACGTCCCCTCCGGAATCTCCATATCGTCCCCTGCATTCGGTTCTCTAAACTTCACATTCAACAAAACCCCCAAAGCCTGCATCACTCTCTGATCCTTCAAGTAGAGATTCAGATTATTAGGGTTTTTTTGAATTTCTTGCATCATCTTAACAAAATCGGGCTGCTGCAAATACATTCTCGTGGACGGATCCGCCGTTAACTTCGCCCACATCTCTGGACCGGAGAAAGCATCACCAAACGGACTCGGCGGTGGCGCTGCACGGCTTCTGGAGGCAGCTGCTTGAGCATCAGCCAAGCCAGATTTTAATCCTTCATTGTTAGGATCAATCTCGAGTCCTTTCTTGTAGGCAGAGATAGCGTCTTGAATTTGGTGCAAGCCGAGGTGAGCGGCGCCGAGCCGAGAGTAGCCTTTGGACCAGTCCGGCTTCAACTCAACGGTTTTCTTAGCGTCTTGTAGAGCATCGGCGTAGTTGTGGAGAGAAGCGTGAGCCGCCGATCGGTTAGAGTAGAGGACGTGATTAGCTGGAGAAAGAGCAATGGCGTTTGTGAAGTGCTTGACGGCGGCGGTGTAATCGCCGGTAGAAAAGGCAGCGTTGCCTTTGGCTTTGGCTTCTTCGGCCATGTTGAACGGCGTCGAGTTAAATCGGCTAGGGGATTAGGGGGGTTTTTTGAGATACTTTTTTTCTTTCAGAGAGAGGTGAGAGTGAGAGTAAGAGGGAGAGAGGGGTCATATAGGGAAAGAAGAGGACGAGAGAGTTCTGGTAAGAAAGCGAGTTCTGGAATGTTCTTTCTTGTGGTTTTTACTAATTGGATTCGATTTCGCTGGATGGGAAGAGGGTGTTTGGTGACGGGGATTGTAAGGGTAAGGCTCTGGTTAAGGTGCGTTTTTGTTTTGACTAATTTGACTCTATTGTCATCAAATCTTTTGGAATTTAAAAGGGTTTTATTTTAAATTTTACACTCTATTTGTCAAGTTGAAAGAAAATGGATAAAAGACAAATAATTGAGAGAGATAAAATTGAGTATATCATAAGGATAATAATTATTAAGGATC
>Ga0325411_1006857_pt1 | contig 12466 bp, 9 predicted proteins | sample PopdelMetagenome_13_FD_206181 | JGI IMG/M metagenome (GOLD analysis project Ga0325411, IMG submission 206181) | Populus deltoides microbial communities from Bellville, Georgia, United States - Xylem-PdIQD-R4 | ecosystem: Host-associated > Plants > Phyllosphere > Stem > Wood/Secondary xylem... | reverse complement strand
AATTAGGGTTTAGCCTTGTTTTCTTTTCTGCTTCTTCCGCCGTTTGGTGTATCTATAAATATCCTTACTATCCCAACTCCAAATCCCACTGCCCCCCGTCGGGTATTTCTCTCTGTGCTAACGCTCTCATTAACTCATGTCAATTAGATTTCTTAGTTTCTTTGCAGATTTCCCCCCCGAAAGATCTTCGTTTCTCTACTCTTTACGTTATGTTTTAATTTTAAAACTTATGCTGTGATGAAATTCTGTGTTCCAGAGACGGTCTCAGATGAGGTCGTCTTTGACGGTTACACAACCCTCTAAGAAGTTCTGAGCTTACCCTTTTGTGTGTGTATATATTTGTGTGTGGGTGTTTGGTTTCTCGATGATAGAAAGCGAGGTGACGATAGAAGTTCATGTCTGTCAATCCACTGACTAAGTAACTGTGTGATGTTACCGTGAATCCCGACAGGTTCTGATCGCTTTCTATCTCGGAAGTCTTGTTTAGTCTTTGTTTGCTTGTAGTTTTATGTTTTGGGGCGTATGATGAATCTCATGTTTTAATGGGTAATTTGCGTCTGAATTTTTGTTGATGCTCTATCACCTTGGAGACCTGATGCCCTTTTCTTAACTTTCGTTTATTTTTTTTCTTGATCATTTTGAACGCTATCAATCTCTTAATTTTTACGATGCTCTGTTGAATCGGGCAGATGATGAATCTTGTGTTTTAATGGGTAATTTGCATCTGAATTTCGTTGATGCTTCAACACCTTGAACACTGATGCCCTTCTTTACCACCTTGTTTGGGTCTGTTTCGAGTATGATTTTATATGTTTGTTTTTATCAATCTCTTGCCCTTTCTTTTCTTCTTTTTCCTTGTCTCTTCCTTGTTTCAAACAAAAGATAGAAGGTGTTTTTAATTAATTCACAAAAATCACATACAAATTCCTTACAAAAACACAATTATTACTTGTTCTTCTTCCTTGTTGGAAAACTAAAACCCTAAATCAAACTAATTTGTTTGCTTTTGCACTTGAGAAAATTAACCATCATCCTCAACCCTCTCTACTTGGAATTTGGTAAACTAAACTCAACAAAACTCCTTTATTGAAGCACCAATTAACCTGCCACTCAAACCTGATAAATTTCTGTCATTGCAGAAGGACTTGCGGAGACATAAAATCTTAGATTTAGATGCAAAATCCATAACAAAGATGAAGTGTATCATAGATATAGAATGGGCTTTACAAAAAAAGTTTAGAGTCGGTTCAAAGCAACAAACTTGCCGTGTTAATCTCATGGCCTTGATAGTGTTCAAAGCAATAAACTTGCCACAGCAATCTCAAGGCCTTATAGTGCCTGGGAAGATGGATGTTTCAAATTTGGGTACAACATAAAAAAACAAAAAAAACACTAGTAATTGCTAGCGTGGCATGACACATCTACATAGTTTTTTGGTCATAAACATGATGTTGGATCGTGGTCTCTATGGCTCATCGTGGTTTTTAAACTGCTTGAAAGTTTAGTCATAAAAATGGAGAAGTGGATTGAAAATGAGGTCTCAGGTTAAGGATCTTCCTTGTTGAGCAAGACGTTTGCTGTTGTTATTGTACTTAAAGAACTTTCTGGCTTTTAGAACTGAATATAGAATGAAAAGCTGGATAGTCTAAAGGCCGCAAGCTGCCATGTCTACACTGGAAGGCATGGTTTCAAAATAAAATTCTTGTTCAAGACTATTTCACTCCCCCAATTTCATGTAATCCAAAAAGCTTTTGCCATCCAGTTTGCTTGTAATAACAAGCCTAAGGTATTCCTCATTTGTTATGCTCTTGTATTTCGCCCCCTTCTCCTTGACAAGATCTGGCAAAGGTCCTACCATGGCATCCAAATTTGGACTGTGGAATGCTGCAATTGAAAGTCTTTCTTTTTCTGGGTTCACAACCGCTCTGTGCTCTATGCTCTTATATTCCCCATTGCTCATTATCTGCTATAAAATGACCAGTTAGAAAGCAAAATATTCATGTATATAACATGGAAACAGCACAAATATAAGCTATCTTACCTCAATGATGTCACCAACATTGACTATGAAGGCACCTGGAATGGGTTTAATTGGCACCCATTTACCATTCTTCTTGATTTGCAATCCCTGCACTTCATTAACTTGAAGTAAAAGGGTCAATCCAGTTGCATCAGAGTGTGGCGTTAGACCCATCACCTTGTTTGCCTGCATACAAGGTGGATAATAATTCATTCTTATCCCTTGAACATCTTTATACAGGTTTGCAAGCTCCTCTGGATCAACTCCCAAATTCACGGCCATAGATCTCAGCAGAGAAAGAGCAACTCTTTGAAGTTCTGATGAGTACTTGTCCAACGTTGTTCTTATATATTCATGCCACCAGATCATAAATCCATTAGTCACTCCATATCCAATATATCAGGCATTCAATATGCTTTTTTTCTGCTTTATTTAAGCTAAATATGTATGTTGATCCAAGATGTACCTGAAAGAAGTGGGATTGGCTGGCCAAAATCTCATGTTTCTCTGGGAGATAGGATTTGGAAGAAGGAAAAGCATGTCACCCCAGTCAAGCTTTTGCTCCTCGGAAATAACAAAAGCTTGACCATAACCTTCAATGTTGTTTGCTGTCTGAGCACATGCCATCTTCTCCTCTAGTGGCAGCTTAAAGAACTCTTGAAGGTCTCTCTTCATATTCTTTATGGCTTCTCCAAGTACCCCATGATTGATCAGCTGCTTCAACCATCACAGTAACTTTCATCAAACTGGGTCAACCTTCATAAGCATAATCAAAACGAAATGAACCTGTAGTGAATAAGATTAAACAGAATCGGAAGGCTTTGTACCAGGAAGAAGCCCCATTCCTTGCATGCCAAATGAAGTTTAGCCAATTCATCTTGCTGACCAAGTTGATCAGCTACAAGCTTGCTCATATCAATCACCGGAATATGGAGAGACTCATCAATGGAAACTTCATCGAATTGGACTTGAGGTCTGATATACCTGGATGGGACATCCTTCAAGTTCTTGGAAGCAAGTGCTTGCACGTTCTCAACAGGAAGAGAACCGCCCAAGTCCTTTCTTCTATCCACCTCACGCCCCATTTCTCTACGCTAAAATTATTTCTTTCTAAATAATCCTTCTATATAGTCTGTATACACACAAAGATGATAATTAAATATAACATTGAAAAAATCAACTGCATACTTAGGAATTATGCAAACGGCATGATATGCCACTCATATTGGTTAAAAGATTCAATTATTTATGCTCTTGATCAATCCAAACATGAAAGAACAATTCTTTGGTGTTGTAAAATGCAATGACTTACAATTATGGATGCCAATTTTTATTAGCATATAACACTTTTCACTCTGATGTATGAGAGGAAGCATTGTATGTACTTTCATTATTTATAAAAACTAGGGTATCAATGCCGGAAATAGACAAGAAAATACGGAGAATTCATGCTAGTGGATGTGGATGTGGGATGCATTTGTTTATTTGTATTCAAACTGTACAAGGGCGGCAATTTTGTAACCATTCAAGTTGCCTTCATTATCCAGACTGTTCTTCTCGTGTTCATGACAGCATCTGATAGCGCCTTAAAAAAAAAAAAAAAATTCCCACATTTGGGCCAGCCCCAAATGGCCAAACACTCCAGCCTGATATCTAACTCGATCCATCTCGGTTTATCTAATACCATGCACCTCTCCACCGAGCACCACAAACCAATGACGATCACAAACTCTTTTTTAATTAATTCTATTTATTTTTTCCCCACTTGCTACAAAGTCGTTCTCCATTATTGCTTCATTTATTATTATTGCTTCATTTATTATGAGACATCGACAACTTTACACATGATAAGATATAAATATCCTTGATTACAAGATATCTCCTCTAATTCTATGCAGCACTACTCTCTACTTTCGTTGAGGTAAGCTACATGGTTAGAATTTATAAATATTTTTGGTTACAAGGAATGCAGGCAAGTTCAAATCATTCAAGAGCTTTATGTAAAACATGAAACCACCTAAAAACTTCCATCAAATTAAAATACTTGAAACAAACATGTTCTAAACTGTTTGTTTTCCTCAAGCTTGAGTACAAATAAACACTAATACAAGATGTTGATTTGTTCCACAAAATGCTCTATGGAGCGGAGTAAAAAATTGAAACGAAGGTGATGGATACACCTGTAATTAACACGTAAAACATAGAGAGATAGGGTAAGTATACCCACATTCGTTCTACTAATATTTTTTTCTTATTAAACACATTTGACTATCAACATTATGAATCATATGAAAAATCTTATCAATTAATTTATTTAACATAATGAACTCTTCCCAACCAACCACCTTCCTATTACTTACCATAAATCCTTCAAACCACGGTTCTTATCTTCTTTCCAGGTATATGGAAGCTATCTCCACCCATTGATTTACTGGAATAAGGTGTAACTTGAAATACTTCATACATTTTCTGATCCAACTCCTAGGACTATCTCCGTGAGAGGTTGTGAAATCCATTTTTGGAAAGGTGTAGTATGACCTCCTATATGTCCTTCCCAAGAATTAGATCATTCCAATCTAGTGTTATTCTAGGAAGTGGTAAGATTCTTTCTGCAACTGGACCAATTCTTCCATTAGAGTTATGATTCATCATTTCTTCTTTTTCAGCTTCTTGATTAGTAATTATGGTTTGCAGTGCAGTTATTATTGAATCCAACAGTGTTTTGAATTATTCATTCTTCTTGAACTGTTCCTCCCACTGTTTCTGATTCTACAAGGAATCCTCATGTCTTTGTTCTAGCTGTTCTTTGAATTCTTCATGAATTCTTTGCACTACTTTAGGCCAGTCACCGGAGCAGTTTTCATGTTAATAGGCCTAAACGGATAATACTTGGGGATAGAGGGATTTCAGGTGGCCATTTTGGTGCATGTGTTGTCAATTTTGGGGGACATAAGAGGCATTAAATGAACCTGCAACACTGGTACCCTGACAGCTTCACGGGGAAGATGATGAATAGTGACGTCGCCTGGTCTCTCTCTCTCTCTCTCTCTCTCTCTCTCTCTCTCTCTCTCTCTCTCTCTCTCTCTCTCTCCTTTTACTCTTTAATGACAAACGACGTCGTTTTGGGTTAATAAAGGAGTTGTGACTGATTTTCATTTTAGTCCTCCAACTTTTAATTGCTTTCAATAGAATCCCTAATTGACCCTAAACTTTTGATTTAATGCACTTTGGTCCTTGCTGAAACTTCAATTGGAACCCCAAGTTTGCGCGTCTTTTACAGCGTAGTCCTTAGTCTTGGATTTATGCAATTTCACCCCCAATTGACCATTAAACTTTCATTTTCTTCAATTTGACCCCCGGATTTTGTCAAGTAAGCCCCCCAATTTTGGGACCTTTTGCAGATTGGTCCTTGGTTGCGAATTTTATCAATTTAACCCCTAATTGACCCAAAAACTTTAATTTTCTTGCAATTTGCCCCCTAATTTCAATCAATTAACTTGATAAAAATTAAATTTGGTCTTTTAAAATTCTAATCTTCTCAATTAAACCCAAATTAGGCTCCCAAATTTAATTTTTCACCAATTAAGCCCCAAATAAAATTAATTTGACCCATTTAAAGTATAATTAAGTTCTTGCACTTAATTAAATCCTTAAATTGGACCCAAATTATTTATTAAACATAATTAAAATTGAATTTGGCCTATGATTAAATAAAATTGGCCTATTAAAAATTTAATTATGTCACTGGACTTAATTTTTATGCAAATTCGTCCAATAATCATTTAATTTAACCTTGAATTTCCATTTTTCTCTATTTTTGGGCATAATGGGGTACAATTAGGTCTTGAATTTCCTCCAAAAATTCCAACTTGATTTCCCGGCCTACTTTCTCCACGTTGTCAGCCTTTATTTGAATTTTTTATTTTTATTTTGAAAAAAAATAAATTTTGAAGAATAACCCAGAATTGGGTCATGACAACCCTGACTTTGTTATTCTCTACCATTGTTGACAGAGAATGCTGTGCGAATTAAGTTGCTGGTGGATCTTTAGAGACTTTGTGATACGGTTCAACCTTGTTATACGACCTAAGTAAGGTCAGATTCAGATTTTGGCGTAAAAAGTGCAACGGTTCGAGTTTACAGAAACAATTATAATTATCAATCCAACCGTTGGATCAGACTAAAATTTTATGTGGACTCTCCAGACATGTTGTCTTGCTATGGGATAAAATGTCAGGTCAATCAGACTTCAGAAAGACACCGCAATACTAGTCAACAGAGACTGTATGAATTTTGTTATTTACTTCCATTTGACTTGTGGACTTCCTATTTGGTTAGGATTATTTTCCTACAAGGATGTGGCAGCTGGTTTTGGGAATTTTCTAGTTCCACTAGGATCTTTAATTAGTTGAAATATAATCTCCAAGTGTGGTAATGATTCATTAATGTTTCAGAATTCTTTTCTTATAAGGATTTCTTATTTGTCCTAGCTACACAAGGAAAGAAAAGTTAGTGATATTTAATGATAAATTAGCTATTTTTATTATTTTCTTTCATGTTTGGGCTTAATTAAAACTTTATTTTGAGCTAGGATCCAAGGCTTGTTTGGATCAAGTTATGGGCCTTTTTAGTTTAGGGTTTTTTGGTCAGTTTTGTATGTGGGTCAGTTCAGCCCACAAGGGTAGATCCATTAGGGTTACTTTTAAGAACTTTTTAAACACATGCAACCTAAATTTCAGCAGCTTTGATGATAATTACTTCTGAACTTTTTAGTTTTAACGTGTGAGAGTGATTCTTGCATTCTTTAGTTCTTGAACGAACTGAATCTGACTTATCGAAGATTAACTGGCTTTGTGGTGTCATTCTACTCAATCCAATAGTGTTGGTGCCTTGGGACAGGTTTCCATTGTGTCACACTCCTATCAGACCTATTTCGGCTTTTCGGGATCAGATTTCAATCTTGATTGTGGATTGCGTGATCACGTGATCATGGTGTTCGCATCACTTTGATACCAACTTGTTAAGACCACAACCTTAATTACTTAGAAATGCAGAAGAGAGATTGAAGAGAAGGAAGAAGAAAAATAAGAAGAGAAGAAGATTATTTATAGAAACGGTTTGATTGATTATATACTTGACTTCCAAGCTATGAATTAACTTCAGCAACTTTATACATGAGATTTTCCCTCCAACTAATTACTAACTACCACTCACTAAATGCTAACTAACTCTCTAATACAATCCTGGGATCCCAATTAACCACGTGCTTGATCTTCTTGTTTGTTCTTCTGCTGAAGTTGCTTGCTGCTGAATGCTTGTTGAAACTGGTGCTGCAACAAAGTAATGGTTGTCAAATCTAGCTGGAGTTTTAAAATCAAGCGGAGCCAATTGATTGTTTTTTTTTTTTTTTCCTGATTTTGGACATATGGACCGTAGGATTCTTCGAAAGGGATCGAGTCATATCTCTTGTATTTATCATAATGTTCTTCATCGTTCTCATCATGTATTTGTTGCCTAAAGCTTAAGCATCTTGCCTTCCCCATTGTATGGCTACCTCATGCACAAGCACAATATATTCGAGAATTCATTTTTAGTAGAATTTATTGAGATTTTCTTTTGGTACTAAATTTCTTGAAAGTTACAGCACCATTTTGAGGTAGCTAGGGAGCAGCATATGTTGCCTAATAATCTCTCCGTAGGTATATATGTACGTATATTGGGGGTTGATTAATATTGTTAAGCTATGTATATCGTTAAAAATTATTTTTATTAAGTTATTTTACATGTTTAAGTATATGTGTGCCTGAATTTTGAATTTAATATCAATAAATGTAGTAATTAGAAAGCTAGGTTCATATAATTCTTGGAGATTAGCTTACAAAGTGATAAGCGCAATTTTTTATGATAAACGTAAAATTTTTCTAAGAAAAGTTTTTAATAGAAAAAGTGAATAATATTTAATTAAATGATAAATATCAATTTAAATTTAAACGGAATGAATAACTATTTCTTTTTTAATATAAATATCTATTCTAAAACCCTATATAATATAAATCTACTACTTGTACACAATTTGTTTTTATTTCCAATTTAAGTTATTTTATATATAATTTATAATAAGATAGAGAGATATTGCATGCTTTAATGGATTTTTAAAATTATAGCGCATGGTAGTGGTTTGTTCGCAGGAAGTTAAGACTGTCATTTTCATAATCTCTGTACATTAATTTTTCTTATTATGTTATCATTTGTTTTACATAATAATAAATAAAAAGAAATAACAAGAAAATAAAAACAAACCCCAAAACACCAAGTATTTTGCATCATTTAAAGTAAAAAAAAAATTAAATAAAAAAAAAACCCTAAAAGACAAAATATTAAAAGGATAAACACTTTCAACTAACAAATAGTCGGAACCCCACGACTTGCTAAATAATGGGATATCAAGCAATTGTCACCATCCTATGTTTTTACTGGTATTTATATAATTTTAGGGAAAAAAATATTTACTCTTGGAAATCATACAAAAATTATAAAGGGCTTGATTGAATTCTAGTGGTATATATTATCCTTGTGCATTTTGTTCGTTTTTCTTTTCTTCTTCTTTTCCTGGTCAGCCTCTGTCCTTTGCGAGGAATATGGTCTGGACTTGCATGCTCCTGGATCCGATGTATTTTTTTTTTCCTGTTTGGTCTTAATTGTCCGGGTTTAAGTAGTTCAACACTTAATCTTGAAGTGGTCGGTAACTGATTGAGCTTAGCCCATGTTTTAACCTAATCCAGTGACCGTACTGTTAAAAAAATACTATAAAAATAATTCTTTAAAGGGTTGTCAGAATTCTACCTGATAAAGCAACCAAGTCTCCTATGTGAAGACCCTGTTGCTTAAAATTGGCAATTAGAGTCTCCAAAGAGGAATTTGGTGCAGGGATAAACTGATCGGCGCGGTCAGAACTTGACTTCAGGGAGTCCTTTCTGCCTCGATGAACTTCCCAACTTGGGCCACCTCTCTACCAAGCTGAAAGACATCACGAGCAATTATTAATTGTATTAAAAAATTAGTTTATTAATCATTTAGATGGTGGTCTAGTGGTAAGAGTTTGAGATTAAAATGTTTGTTTTTTCTGTGGTTTTAGATTCGAGCCCTGTGGTTACTTATATGATGGCCACTAAGACTTACATGGTTGTTAATTTCAGGGCCCGTGGGATTAGTCAAGGTACATGCAAGCTGACCCGGACACCCACGTTAAACTAAAAAAAAAAATTAGTTTATCTCAACAAATTAATGTCATCAAGGAATTAATTGTGACATACGAATGACCATCTTTCTCACCATTTATGATATTGGAGGCACACATGGAGTTTATAATAAGACAGTAAGATGAAAGAAAGAGATAGAGGTATACTTGCATATGTATCGCTGCAGCAGCATCACGAGCAGCAATGGCAGTATTGATCTTGTAATTAGTTGGAAAAAATAAGAAGTTTTTACCTTTTATTTTAACTTGTAATTTTTTTTTCTAGCAACATAGTAAATATGGCAGTATTGATCTTCAAATGTTACTTTGAATCATTTTTCTATTAGCTGACCCATACTTAACAAATTTTGATCAATATTAGATACATAAAAAACATCTGAAATTATTTTTGTACCCGAGTTTGTTATAATTGCAATATTTTCTTTTCTCTTTGTTGGAATATAACCACCATTTCTTATTCGAACCTTTATAATTTTAATATGTTGTAAGTCCTTGAAAAGAGTTTTGTCATAAGTCATATGGGTTGTACAACCACTACCAATCAGCAACATTTTGAGAAGCTTGTGGTTGAAAAACAGGTTGCTACAAATATCTGATCTTCTTCATCTTGATCAATAACTTCAGCATATGCTTCTTGTTTTTGAAATTTGCTTTTACAAATAACAACTTCATGTCTAAGTTGATTGCACTTGTTACATTTTGCATTTGGTTTTTTCCAACATTTGAATGGCAGATGGCCTGTTCTGCCATAGTGTTGACATGATAACTTCTTTTTGAATTTCTACCCATGCTTTGGATAAAGTTGTCAATTCTGTTCTGTTTTGTCTGGAATGACCAAAACATTCCATACCAATTCAAAAAACAGAACAAAACGGAACAAATTTCATCTCATTTTAAATCTCGGTCCATTCCGGATTTTTCGGCTAAATTCCAACCGGAATGTTCCGGTTTCATTCCACATGTTCCATTTCGCTCTTGAAAAGCCATTGAATCAAATTGAACTTTGTTCAATTTAATTAATTAAACCACCCAATTATAAAAAGCTCTTTTTCATTACTATTTTCAATAACAATGATATTGATAATAATATTGAAAATTATTATTACTATTTTCATTAACAATGATATTAATTTTTTAAAATTAGATTTATCACTAATATCTATGGTTTATATTCATGTTGTTTTTTTCATGTTTATACTTTGTAGGAATTTGAGCAAAACAAGGGATGCTTTAGATTCCATTAGCCTTGATAACATTGACCTAACTTTATATTTAAAATATTTGTGTTAAAACATTTTACTTTCATAATATTTTGATATTTTGTTTAAGTTGAATTACTTTAAGTTAAAGATCTATTTAATCTTGACTATTTAGAAATATTTTAAATTTTAAAATTATATTTGTTTGGCATTGTGTTTGTATTGCATAATTTATAATTAATTTATCTTGAACTTAAATTATGTTTGTTATATATATATATATATATATATATATATATATGAACAGTACAACCCCGAAACAGCACGCCGAAACACTTCAAAACTGAAACATTCCATTCCAATTGAAAAAATAAAACACCTACTGAAACGGAATTGATAACCTTGCTTTGGATTTAGTTATTTGTAGTGATTTCACTACTTGAAGCTTAATATTTCCTGAAATATCTCTTCTTATCCTTCTAGAATCTTAATGCTTGACTGGTAAGGCTCTTTCAACAAAATGATCTTGTCTCATAAGTCATAGTTACTCTTGAGCTTGCAAGGCATTTAAAACTTATGGCAGGGTGATCTTGGACAAATTCTTTGTGTTCTTCAAAGTGGTTATAGATGCTTCATGTCTTTTAGGCATTATTTCAAGAATTTTTTCTACAATTCTAAAATTAGTAAATTTGGTGCCATGCAACCTTACCTTGTTGACTATGCCAAGTAATCTGTTTTAGTATTCTTTTATTGTCTCAAACTCCATCTTTTGTAACTCAAATTCCCTTATTAAATTCAACACTCATATGCCTTATATTCTTTCATCTCTTGCATATTCTTCCTTCAAATAATCTTAAACGTTTTTTTTTTGTTCTGAGAGACATGATTCTTGTTAAAATAGTTGTTGAAACAGTAGCAAAATGACATGTTTTTGCTTGTGACTTTCTAGTTTTTCTTTTCTTGTGACTTTTGATCTGAACCATGGTTGTATTATTTAGCAGTATAGAAACTTCATAATCCTCTTCCACAACTTTTATAGATCAAATGCCTCCAAGTATGTTTCTATTTTCACTACCCAAAGCTAGTAGTTTTCTCCTTCGAAGATAGGAGGAGCAATTTGAGAAAAATTAGCTTCAGTTTTCATCACAAATTCCTAAAGAAGTTTGCTCTTACACTAATTGATAATTTTTCAAGAAAAAAAAGAGAGACAAAAGAAATGAAAAAACTACAAAGAGAAGACTAGTACTAAAATGCAGCTAACAAGGGATAATTGATTGCATTATTTGATTAACATCTTTACAATTAAATAGCAGAAAAATAACTGAAATGCTAACTAAAAACCACAAATCATGCTATGATCTGCAAGCAACTCCTAAAGAATATGAAAACTTTATTTGCTAGAAACATAAAATCTAAAGCTAATAAAAAAAAATGTCACGTGGACTTGTAGCAATCAAGAAGTATTAAACATAATCCACCCACCAACAACCATCTTGAGTCTACAGCATGGAGTGATAAGGCAGTTGACCAAGATGTGGTTGTCTTTCCAGAAATAGAAGAATCATGAAGAGTAATTCAAGGAGTCTTGTTGAATCCAATCACTGCATAATATCTACTCCAGCAATTTACTCCTGTAAAATAGCTATGTAACAGCACTAAGATAGAAATTACAATCTGTACAAATTTACTACTTTATTTGTAACTTTCCTTCTGAATATTTCTTCTACGTTGTAAAGTCTATATATACATTAGTAATCAAGAACTCTCAACTCACGCTTTGTATGAGAAGCTTTCTCACAAATATTCTCTGTTATATTTTTTCTTTATGGTATCAGAGCTTCTTGTGAGACAAGAGAGTTTCATTTTTTTTCTTCTTCTTCAATGGCTTCCACAATCTCTCTCAATGTTGCCAATTTTGTTACCCTCAAACTCACACCAGAAAACTACCCTCTGTGGCGTGAACAAATGCTTGCTTTAGCCGAGAGTCAA
>Ga0325411_1006856_pt1 | contig 12467 bp, 8 predicted proteins | sample PopdelMetagenome_13_FD_206181 | JGI IMG/M metagenome (GOLD analysis project Ga0325411, IMG submission 206181) | Populus deltoides microbial communities from Bellville, Georgia, United States - Xylem-PdIQD-R4 | ecosystem: Host-associated > Plants > Phyllosphere > Stem > Wood/Secondary xylem... | reverse complement strand
TCTTGGATAGATCAGTTTTGTCAGTCTACCATGTGTCAGTGGCCCACGACACATCACCATGTTTAGCGATTCCTACCCGAGCTGTATAAGAAAGAGTGTGTTCTTGGATAGATCAGTTTTGTGAGCCATCGATTACCACACAAGTTCAAAATAGATTGGTCTTCCTGTGATAGACTTAATTTAGAAGTCAAAAGGGTTACCTATAGCTAGGGTTCTATAGAGATAAAGTGAAGCTGCGATTTGGTGTTTTGACAATTTATCTCATAAAATGACTGTATTACTTCCTATTTATAAGTTAATTAATTACTCATTAGTTATTTTTATTAAACAGAAAATATTTTATTCTTATTTTTAATAAAATAATCAAGATAGTAGGGGTTGGATTTGGCTTAATTAAATTTAAATATTCAATTAGATCAAATAAATTTAACCAAATTAATTATTTATCTAGTTTAGTAAAAAACCCGACTTAAATTGGACTCTAAATCCTATTTTTTTCACCCTATATTTGTTCTTAATTAAATATTAACATATGGGGGTTTGGATATAATTTAATTAAGTTAATCAGTCACTAAAATTTTTATTAGATCAAATGGATTTGACTATATTAATATTTTGTCCAATTCAATTAAAAATTTAATTAAATTAGATTTTAAATACTGAATTTCTAAACCCAAACCAAATTTAATCCTATTGAAAGGGTTCCCTATCACAATGGTCATGATTTCACTATCATAACTCAAACTTGTTAAAGGAGCTTTCTTTTATCCTATGTTATGAAAATCTTGAAACTATGATCAAATTTGAACTCTTTTACTGATTATTGGAAGCTACATTAGACCTTTAGCATGTCCATGACAGGCAGTAAGTACATGTCCTCCTCGAATCTAAACTTTATTTCAATTGTTTTAGAAATTGAAGTAAGAATTCCAGAGTATAATTTCTGGGTTATCTACTCGTAAATTAATGAATATAATATTGAAGACATTAAATGAACAAAAAAAACAGGCGATACAAGATACTATTTCAAGATACTAAGAGTATTGACAATTTAATTTCTAAATCTAGCTAGCTATAGTTTTCGCGACTTCACTACTTTATGTATTCTCGATTTTCTCTACATTAATAGACTACAAAATACTACCATTAATTTCTTGATTTGATTGTACAACCTAAGCCTTTATCACAAACCTCCAAGAACCAACCAAACAGTAGGATTATGAATTTATAAGTCATTGTTATTAACTTAATTAGATTCACATTAATATTAAAAATATAAGAAAATAGCTATCCTCTGTAGAGATTTAACTTCTTGATAAGTACTGGATTTGTTTTATATTTATTGTTCAAAGTTTCAATCTTAAATCATTTAATTTAAATGTGATCTCGAAGATTTATAGTATGTTTTGAGATAAATGAAATAGAAAGAAGAGTTGTGTAAATAAAATAAATAATAATAAGCCTCTTAATTTTCTTTGTTTGAAAGCTAAAATTAGAAATAGAATATAAAGAAACGAACATAAATCTTTAACTTTCTTGTTTTTATATACACAAAATCTGTCTGCCTAAATTCAGAGAAAATTGAAGTAAATAAAAAAATGGACAAAACATCATTAATTTATTTATATATTTTGAATAAAAAATTGAAGTAAAAAAATTGTAATTATATTTTTTTTTCAATCAGTATATCTAAACAAACAAGACATCATTTTCCTTATTTTAGTATCTTTTATATCCCTTAACATATTTTTATTTGCTATATGGATCATTAATTTATTTATATATTTTGAATGTAAATGATTTCTTTAAAATATGTTAAAAAGATACTTATTCTTTGTGTAAAAAATAAACAAATTATAGTGTTTAAAAAATAACTAACAACACTGTATTAGTTACTCTATATGATTTTTTTTAAAGAAAGAAATAAACATAAAGACGACAAGAATCAATATAAAATTCATTATCTAAATTAAAAAATGATTAGGTACTCCCTGTAATTATTTTTAGAGAATTTTCCTTTAAATAACTAATAAGATCATAAATTACCTGTAAAAGCTGCCACAATCATGTCCTCATTGCTTAAAAAAAAAAACACAAAGACTGGTTAAAAGCTATCCATGTCAGTATACGTAATAGCTGTGGAAAAACTAGGCAATTTCCAGGAGCCCTTATTCATTCCATGACCATGTCTGTTTAATGTGGAACACATGGAAGAAATTTGTGGCAATAATATTGAGTTTTCAATTAATTAAGAACATGGACCACCAAGGACCACTAGAAAGTAGATAGAATCACACCTAGGAAACAATATATTCCTCTCTGCGTGTCGCTCAAGCGAAGACTCGGTTGCTCGAGCGAAGACTCGGCTTCGGTTTTTTCAGATCGACAGATAATGTTGTCAACTGCATAGTTAGTAAATTTGAAATGTAAAAAGTCTAGCATATATGTTCATGTGGCACACCGGCATGTCTAAATTATTTTATAAGAAGCTTGCATGAGTAAAACAAATTTGCTAGTTGAAATTAGCATAAGTACTTTTAATTCAATTGTAATCGAGATAAGATTGTATGAGCACGTTTTACAAATCCAATTCTGTAAAAAATTAGCTCACTGTAATGAATTAAGGTCTTTTTTTATATCCAAATTAATTCAATTTTGAAGTTGTTGTTTCATTATTAATTCTTTTTATTTTTCTTATTAGTTTTTAAATATCTACTTAATTTTGATTTAATTAGTTAGGTTAATTTAACTTATCTATTGACAAACAATTGTTAACATTTCAGAATCTTTAAATCACAATTCTCTCTACAATATAATTGTAATTTAAGAGTTTGTGAGGCCTTGAATGAAGCATATAGTGACTCCCTCATATGAGTAGCTAACTCACATTGAACATTCAATGAAGCATGTATGAAGTCTTGAATGAGAGGGTATGAAGTCTTGAATGAGAGGTAGCGACAAGTCTCTATCGCACGTGAACAGTTATTGATACATTGAAATTTTAGGTTTGATTGAGAGGTAACGACAAGTTTGTTCGTGAATCAATTCAGGTTTTTGACTGACTCAATTTCTTCTTTTGTTTTTTTATCAGACCAGTCTAGATTTCAAATCAACCCTAGCCAGTTCTGTGTTGACCAGCAATTTGGTTCAAGTTTTATAATAGTGGCTACAATACAAACTATGTTAGTTTTTATATATATATTTTTATGAAATTAGTTTTTTTTAATTAATTCTTTATACTTTTTTATAAAAAAATTCTTGATAGTATTTTTTTTATTGAAATTTGATTCTCATGTGATGCTAAGCTTTTATTTTAAAAAATTATTTTGTTTTCATAAAAAAAAAAACATGTATATACTGACCATATTGCCTACGGAATATATAGATTTTTGAAATGTTGCAGCGGTGTGATGACGTGGATTTTTTCAGATGATTTTACCGATGGAATGACCGAGGGATTCAAATCGGGATCTCCATACAGTGATGTGGCACAATCACCGGCGGGTATACCAACAGTATTTTACCGAGAGTTGCAAAAAGATTACAGCATTTTGCCACAATCACCGACGGATATATTGACGAAATGTGTCCCATCGGTATTTTACCGAGATTTGCAAAAAAATTACAGTATTTTACCACAATCATCGACAGCCATACCGATGACATTTGTCCCGTCAGTATTTTAACAAGAGTTGCAAACAAATTACAGACCATGCCACAATCATCAACGCGTTTCCCGATGAAATCACCGACGGATAGTGCAAATTCCAATGTGTGTGACTGTTAGACTACCAGGTTGGTTGGCACATTTACCGACGGAATCATCGACGAAAGCAGCAAATCCAATGCGCATGTGCTCTGACACCTATTTACCGACAGATGTGCCGACAAACTTCGAAAAATCTAGAGGGATTTTCAAAATTTTAGTGTGAAATTCAAAAAAATACCGACAGAATTTAATGCCACCGCCCAAGAAAATATTATTTCAAGTTCCATCGAGAAATCCGTCAATAAAAATGCAATATAAAACCAACCCCCCCACCACGGTTTATTTTTTCTCGACTCCTCTCATTCATCTTCTCTTCTCCTTTGCTTCCTTGAAAAGTTTTTTTATTGTTTTGATTGTAGTTTTCAACAATATTAAAAGGTATCATTCTCCTTTCTTTAACTTTGTATTTGTTTACTTTTATTTATTTTAGTTATGATTATTTTTGTTGTGTTTTTTGTTTTGTGTATTGTTTGTAGATAAAATCTTGAAAGTAACACACTATTAAGGTAAACATTTTTCATTGCCAAAGTCTTTAGTTTTTTCTTTTTATTTTTTCAATTTATTTTATTGTTTGTGTTGCCATAATAATTGAAAATTTTGTTAAATTTGAATTTTTATTGTTGAATTTACCTTTAAAATGTTAATTGAAATATAGAATTAAATTTAATTAGTTTATCTTAATTTTATTATATTATTGCTTGTTATGTTTTTTATTATTTCGATTAATTTTATTTGTATTTATGAATTTGTATAGATGTTAGTTGAAAATATATAGATGTTGATTTTCTATAAGTGTTAGGTTGTATATAAGATTTTGCAATATTTGTGTAATTATTATCATTGCATTCATAATCATATTCATGTAAGGATTATTGTTGTCATTAGTACCCTTTCTCCCATGCTCTCATTACAAACAAATAGTTCTCCGTGTGCATATCAACATAGGTAATCCTCCACAAACCCTTTTGTGTAGAAGATGCATCATGACAACATCTTGATGCATATACGTTTTATTTTGACACTTCCAGTATGGACACCTAATATTGCCTCTAGTAAAATTTATGGAAATAGATGTTGTGAAATTAATAAAACCCCGAACCCCATTACAATAATCCATCCTCCGCAATCCTTGAGGTAAATCTCAATACATCCATGAACGATCATCCATGACTTCTATCGAACCTTTATAAAATTATGATGACAACATGTAATAATTAACTATGTTATGTTAGGTAAATAAATTTGTAAAAATATTGGTTTATCTCAAGATTACCAACAAAGTAATTAAAACTTCTCATAAATACTCATAATCAATTATCAACCTTCATACAAATTTATATATATATAAATTTACATAAATTACAACTCTGCAATAGCATTTGTTACAACCCAATTCTGGGTTATTCCAGAAAACTTACTTTTTTTCAAAAAAATAAAAATAAAAAAATAAAATAAAGGCTAGCAATGTGGAGAAAGCAGATTAAGGAGGACTACAAAAATATGGAAAAATCAAGCTGCAGTTTTTGGACAAAATTAAAGACCTAATTGTCCCCTAGTTTGCCCGAAAATGAAGAAAGAAAAAAAATAACTAATATGATGATGCTCAACCAAGTGAAGAAAGAAAAAAACAAATAAAGAGCCCAAACCCAATACTGGGGGGCACGACAAACCATTTTGGAAAGAAATTTCAAAGACAAAAGGACAAGAAACAAGCACTTATGATCTTTAGTTTTGAAATCCCTTAAACACCTTTTGAGCTGCAAATATCCTATTCTTCATAACCAAGAGCTTAAGCCTACATTACATGCCTAATCAAGCCCTTTCTGATCAAAGACAAGTAATCTGGATCGGTAGGCAATGCTTTCCCACGCAAACCAAATCATTATTCATGCAAATAAAATGAATGCTTTGGAAATCGATTCTCTGTAACCTTTAAATTAAAGTTTGAACCTCTTGACCAACAAAATATCACTTCATATTTTCACCAAAAGCAAAACAAAAGTTTTTATCACTTCTAAAAACATGTCTATAGGAATCTCTTGAATTTCTTCATAACGAGTTTGCTTTGAATTGATGTCAAAATGATTTTTGTGTCTGGAATAGCTTTGAAAGTCCAAAATTTATGCATGAAAACAACTCCTTGTCAAACCTTTTATCACAATCTCATCCTCAAATAAAACCCAATTTGAACACTTGTGGGACATGATCAAGCTGGGGGGCAATCCAAAAACATGTAATAAGATTGGCTCCATGATTCTCTTTCTAAGAAAACAAAATGTTGGGCAGAGCTGATGACCCTTGAGGTAAAGGTTTGAGGATAAAAAAGTACGATGATATCAAACCCTTCCCAGAGGTCAAGATCACAAAATATGACTCGAGTAAGCAGGAGCGAAAAGGCCATCGAAGTTTGCGATCAAGACTCAAACTTTTGAGAAAAGAAAGACTCCATAAAGAAAAGGATGACCTATATTTCTCAGGTAAGTATACATGCATATTAATCATAATGCATTGTTTTCAACATTGACAGGTTGATGTTTCACCATCAACTTTTGGGTAGTGCGTTTTCTACCCTACCTCTTTTCAAGTGTGCCTTTGAGCCCTCACTTCTTTTTTAGTTCACTTTCGAGCCCTCACTTCTATTTGAGCACGTCATTGAGCCCTCACTTTCTTTTGAGCACGTTTTGGGCCCTCATCTCTTTTGGAGAGCGCCTTTGAGCCCTCACCTCCTTTCGAGTGTGCCTTTGAGCCATCATTTCTTGGGTAGTGCATTTTCTAACCCCACCTCCTTTCGAGTGCGTCTTTGAGCCCTCACCTCTTGGGTAGTGTGTTTTCTAACCTTACCTCCTTTTAAATGCGTCTTTGAGCCCTCACCTTTTAGGTAGTGCATTTTCTAACCCTGCCTCCTTCCGAGTGCGACTTTGAGCCCTCACCTCTTGGATAGTGCGTTTTCTAACCCTACCTCCTTCCGAGTGCGACTTTGAGCCCTCACTTCCTTTTAGGTAGTGTGTTTTCTAACCCTACTTCCTTTCGAGTGTGTCTTTGAGCCCTCACCATCATTTTTCTAGGTAGGTCACCAATTATAATGAGACCAATTCTCCATGTTTTTTTACTTGGGTAGATCACCCATTACAATGAGATCACTTTTCATTTTTTTCCCTTGGGTAGGTCACCCATTACAATGAGACCATTCTTTCACCTAGTACGTCACCCATTACAATGAGACCACTCTTCCTTTTTTCTACTTGGGTAGGTCACTCATTACGATGAGACCACCTCAAAAACTCTTTTTCATTTTTTTCCTTGGGAAGGTCACCCATGATAATTTCACCATTTTAAAATCTTTCAAATTTCAAAAGATAAGTCTTCCAATTTTTACTCTAAGTGCACTTTCCAGCCCTCAAAAGATTCATCATTTCTTAATATGGTGAGCCCATCGTCATCTCATTCTTCTTTTTTCTTCTTTACAACACTTATTATCTAAAGTCTCTTACAAGACTTCCTATTGTAAGCATTGTAAAGAGGAGGGCAACTATCATAACCTAATTCTAGGTTATTCCCAAAAACTTACTTTTTCTCAAAAAATAAAAATCAAAAAATAAAATAAAAGCTGGCAATGCAGAGAAAGCAGATTAAGGAGGACTATAAAAATATGGAAAAACCAAGCTGCACTTTGTGGACAAAATTAAAGACCTAATTGTCCCCCTAAAAATGGAGAAACAATACAAATTCAAAGTCAAATTAAATTATTATTGGATGAATTTGCATAAGAATTAAGTTCAAGGACATAATTAATTTTTTAATAGGCCAATTTGATTTAATCATAGGCCAAATTGAATTTTAATTATGTTTAAGAATTAATTTGGGTCTAATTGAAGGATTTAATGAAGTGCAACGACTTTATTATACTTTAAATAGGTCAAATTAATTTTATTAACAGCTTAATTGGTGAAAAATTAAGTTTGAGGGCCCAATTTGGGCTTAATTGAGGACCAAATTTAATTTTTACCAAGTTAATTGATTGAAATGATGGGCAAAATTGCAAGAAAATTAAAGTTTCGGGGTCAATTAGGGGTTAAATTGAAAAATTTTGCAGTCAATGACCATTTTACAAAACACGGCAGACTATGAGGGACCAAATGACACAAACCGGGGTTAAAATTGAAGAAATTGAAAGTTTAATAGTCAATTGAGGGTTAAATTGCATAAATCTGAAATCAAAGACCAAAATGCAAAAGGCGCGTAACTTCAAGGTTACAATTGATGTTTATCCTAGGACTCAATTGCATAACATTAAACATTTGAAACTAATCAGGGGTGTACAGGAGACAAATTAGAAATCAAGGGACCGAAATGAACTTCACCAAAACGGCACCGTTTTGGTTACTGTTCATTTTCTTCTTCAAATTTCTCTGAAAATGTTGTTTAGGTTACCTACTTTGTAGGTGCATTTAATGCCTGTACCCTCCATCAAATTTGACAAAACTTACACGCAAGTGATCACCTAACATCCCTCTACCTCTGGGTATCGTCTATTCAGACCGAATGACAACACAGTGGCCCCAGCGCCGGCCTAAAAAGACCAACTCAGGCAACCTGTAGGTGCAGATTTGATAGTGCACCATGACTACTTTGAGCCAACGGTTGGGATCTTTCCCAACTGAATCAAGGGCTGAATGTTTTCCCCAATATAGACAAGATTGTCCTCTTCCACCGCCTATAAATAGAGGTGGATTTCATGACCTGAGAGAGGAGAGATTGATATCCAAAGTTAGGAAAAAATCATCTTTCTCGGGTTCGCAGCAGCTGCTCCTCTCTCTCCACCATGGCCTTCGGCCACCACCAACCCCATCGCAGTAAGTCGTTCAGCTACCAGGAGCCACCACTACCCTCACTCTTTCTCCCCCTACAAATTTTCTTCTCCTTCTTTCTTCCTGCCTCAGCCATCGCTTGCACCACGCTGCCCTTCACGCCTGCCATACCACCGCCATCACAGGTTAGCCTTCCTCCCCCTTCTTTTTCTTCTTCTTTCCCGTTGTTCACTGTGTGAATAGTAGGAGTGAATTAATTCACGCCTTCTATTCATGCATGAACAGTGGGCGTGAATTATAATTCATGTCCATTGTTCATGCAGCAATGGGATTCAGCCAAGATTTTTTGGGCCGAGTCGGAGCCAATCCCAAAAAAAATTTAAAAACATTGTCTGAAAAAATTTATGATTTCCCCACGTAGTTTGTTATGGAATTTCACTTAATATTGATTTGTATTTTTATACAGTAAAGATACAAATCCGGTATTAAAATACCTAGTTTTTGTCAAAACCTTAAAAAAAAATGTTTTTGTTTTCATGCTTATGGCCAAGTATCTCAAATAAAAAAATCACATCATATTTTCATATAATAAAAAATTCAAAAAAAAATATATTAGCATGCATGTTGGCTTTAATAACCAGTTTATTAAAGTCACGAGAACTAGGCCAATATTTTAAAAACACCTAAAAAATATTTTGTTTTCTTTTAATATTCGAGATTACAAATTTATACGTAAAACATCCTCTTGATATTAAAAAGGTAGTTTTTTTATTGATGTTAGAACGATTAGGTTTTAACCTGATAAGATAAAGACCTCCTTGCCGAGGAGAACTTTTCTTAAACCATAAATAGACCAATAATAAGAAAATATAACAAGACCTTAGATTTTTATCAGACAATAAAACAATGCAGTTTACCTTAGGTAAGACATAACCAGTCTAATACATTTCCTTTACGTAACCAATCTCTGTACCCGATCTATGAGACCAGTTAGGGTTCCTAGTGACCAAAATAGTAGCTGGCAACTCCCATTCCCTTTTTCCATGAAAAAAACAAGAATTCCTTGTCCCCCATATCTGCTAGATAGACACTCGACACCTGAGGGTGGTGGACAATCATCGCAACGCCGCACATGTGCGACAACATTGATAAAAATTAAAACGAACCCGTTAAACAAACTATTAATTATTTCATCACAACATATGCAATTCAGTAATTCAACAAAGTTTCAATAATTTACAAATAAATATAATTTTTTAAAATCTAAAACAAACCATAACAAGTACAAAATTAATTATACATTTATACTACAAGTTTGTTTGTAATAATGAGTTTAAAACATGTATATACACTAACAAAATACATATACTACAAAAACAATAAAATTGACATTTAAATGTTAAAATTAAAAAAGTTAGATTTACTTACAAAAAATGATAAAATCCATAATAAATCAGAACACAGATGTTGTGACCACTGACACGATCAAAAGATTGACGTCTTCTTCCAAATATAGGAGTGTCGAAGTAATAAATAACCCGACAAAACTAGGATCGAACCACAGGGATGTGAACTATATGAATTACAAATAATAATAATAATAACAACAACAACAATAACAATAACAATAACAATAATAATAATAATAAGAGGAGGACTTTGAGATGTAAGATTAATGTGAAGATCAAACAATAATAAAAACAGTTGTCAAGGTTAGAAGATCCACTAATGATACTATTTCAATTACTATGAAAAAGAAGTATCCATTGATTTACTATGTAAGGGTAGTGACAATTTAATTTCTAAATCTAGCTAGCTATAGTTTTTGCGACTTCACTACTTTATGTATTCTCGATTCTCTACAGTAATAGACTACTAAATACTACCATTAATTTCTTGATTTGATTGTACAGCCACTATCAGAAAATCGATAAATACAAACGAAAATACTAAGGGAATATTTTCGTCAGTAACTTTCCGATTGATTTTACCGACGGACATGTACCCTCGGTATATACCGAGGGAATTACAGTGGGGAAAACAATTTAAACAAAGCAAAAACAAAAAACAATGACGTGTCATTTTTTACCAACGCAATAAATTCCGTTGGTAAATTCCGTCAGTAATTTCGTTGGTAAATTGTTAACATTGTTTATCATGTTAATTAGAGACGGAATCACCAACGGAAAATTCTGTCGATATTTTCCAGAGAGCTCTAGAACTGTTCACTCCCCAATTGCACTGTTAGTTATTGTTTTTTAAAGACAAAATCACCGACGGATTAAAAAGCCATCGGTGTTATTTGGCGGGTTTCTAAAAAGTTTTGATTAAATTGAAATTTTAAATTAAATATTACAGACGGAATCACCGACTGATTGAAAAGCTGTCGATGATATTTGACAGTTTCTGAAATTTTTTTATTAAATTAAATATTACTGACGGCATCACCGATGTAATATTTAAAAATATTAATATTTAATTATCCGTCGATAAAACTATCGGTAAAACATCCCAATAAAAAGTCTAGAATCCCCAATTTCACAACAAACAAGTCTCCTTTCTTCTTCTTCTTCTTCCCCATATGTAAAAAATATCAATATCCATTTCTTTCTCTTCTCTTTTATCCTTAACTCCTTCTCTTCTCCTCCATACTTTATGATTTTTTTTCTCTTCTTGGCTTCACTTGCAACTACATTAAAGTAAGATTTTTTTCTTCTTTTTTCGTGTTTTTTTTTCACTATATTTGCTTTCTTATTTTGTTTTTAATTTTTTTTGTTCTTAATAATTGTATGAATGTTGTTGTAGAATTTGTTTTTCCATATGAGATCAATTTTTAGTTGATTTATTTATAGAATTTTTAAATTTTTAGCAATTGCAACTTTTTAGTTGAATTTATTTTTTCTTGTTATTTATTTGTTGTAAATTTGTTTGAGTTGATTTTTTTTCTTTTTTTAAGTGTTTTGAGTATTATAGAGTGTTAATTTATATTAATTTAATTATTTTATAGTTTTGTAAAATAGATTTTTTAAAAAATATTTTTAAATAATTACCGACAGAATGAAGCGGATAATTTTTTTTTTGCAGACTTTTTCCATCGGTAAATTTATCAGTAAAATAATTTTTTTATTACTAATGGACTTACCGACGAACAAAAAATTATTGATGAAAGATTCACCGACGGAGCATTTTCGTTGGTAATTTTATTGGTAAATTAATATTTACCAATGGAATGATAGTGCAAATACTGATGGAAAATTCCGTTAGTAAATATAAAGATTGTGGTAATAAACCTAAGCCTTTATCACAAACCTCCAAAAACCAACCAAACAGTAGGATTATGAATATATAAGTCATTGTTATTAATTTAATTAGATTCACATTAATATTAAATATATAAGAAAATAGCTATCCTCTGTAGAGATTTAACTTCTTGATAAGTACTGGATTTGTTTTATATTTATTGTTCAAAGTTTCAATCTTAAATCATTTAATTTAAATGTGATCTCGAAGATTTATAGTATGTTTTGAGATAAATGAAATAGAAAGAAGAGTTGTGTAAATAAAATAAATAATAATAAGCCTCTTTTCTTTGTTTGAAAGCTAAAATTAGAAATAGAATATAAAGAAACGAACAAAAAATCTTTAACTTTCTTGTTTTTATATACACAAAATTTGTCTGCCTAAATTCAGAGAAAATTGAAGTAAATAAAAAAAGATGGACAGAATTTCACTTGTAAGATCCAATAAAAAAATTTAATGTTAATATATCTGAACAAACAAAACATCATTTTCCTTATTTTAGTTTCTTTTATATCCCTTAACATTTTTTATTTGATATATAGAACATTAAATTATTTATTTTGAATGTAAATGATTTCTTTAAAATTTAT
>Ga0325411_1006855_pt1 | contig 12467 bp, 1 predicted proteins | sample PopdelMetagenome_13_FD_206181 | JGI IMG/M metagenome (GOLD analysis project Ga0325411, IMG submission 206181) | Populus deltoides microbial communities from Bellville, Georgia, United States - Xylem-PdIQD-R4 | ecosystem: Host-associated > Plants > Phyllosphere > Stem > Wood/Secondary xylem... | reverse complement strand
TCGACAACGAAAAAGATTTTTTTTATCGTGATTCGAGCTAATCAAATAAAAAAAATTAAAGCTCGAGTACTAATTTGAGTCTGACTCAAGTTTAAGATATTTATAGATAATTTAGCCCTGCAAAATCAGAATATTTACACGTAAACAAAAATAACTACATTATCCAGGTGGTTATGATAAATTTTAGTGACGTGTCAGCATTTTAATTTATTGTTCTTTTTGTTCGTGTCTGCTCTTACAAAAATGATTATGGGAAGGATGATAATTCATTATATCTATGATCAGTAAAGTGCTGAGTTTATATTTTTTTCATGCCATAAAATATTTTATTCCGATAAATTAAAGATATTTTATCCTATAATTAAAGAATAAATTAAAAATATTTTATCCTGTAATTAGAGAATTAGCTTAACTTACAAGCTCATGAAATAAACTCGAATTTCATCATTTAGTTAAAAAATCTTTTTTTATACGACTATACTAGTATTCTTTTATATACTTACATATTACACTTGCAACTAAAAGATTTGAATTTTCTTATAGAACTAGGACGATGAAACTCCCTAGCTTGTTTTTTTCTTTTTTTTTATTTCATTTTGACTGAACCGTTTTAAAGCTTAATTAGATAAAATTAAATTTGAAATTATGATAAAAATATCAAATTAAAAGATAAAAAGCTAAAATAGAAAACATGAAGAAAAGGTATGTCTAATCCTAGATTCTTAATAATTTTTATTTTAGTATAAAAATTTATTTTGTTTATTTTAGCAATATCTTACTCCGATAAAGGAAAGAGAAAATAACATGAAAACAATAAAAAGAGAAAAAATCACTAGTTGAGACACTTTTCAGAGGTTAAACTAATTGTTTTTTGTGTTAACAAGTTTTATTCAGTGAAAAAAATTTGTTGGTAGCTATTTTAATCTCTAAATATCTATGAAAAAAAATGATTGAGTAAGGTTTATATTTTTATATTTAATTTGTTTTTGTTTCTAAGTGTTTTTGGATTCTTTTAGGGTTATTAGGTATTTTCGGAAAGTTTTAATGTGTTTTTAAGTTAAAATGGCTTGAAAATAAAATTCTAGACCCAAAAAAACCCTTCTCTGATTTTTCAAGCACTTAGTAGTGGCTGGAACTTGGGTTGGTGCCTAGTAAACAATGTGTTGCCTGTTAAGTCTTTTTTTTTAAGGGTTCGCCCCCTAAAAGGAAAAAAAAATGGTTCAAGCACATAAGGTCTTGCCCTGGGCTCGCGCACACTAGCTTTTTATTTTTTTTATTTGGTTTTTTTTTGTGTTTTGATTTTTTTATATATATAATTTAATGTTGAGTTTTTAATGAATTTTTTTAATTTTATCATTAAATACTATATTGGTTTTAAATGGGTTTTCATATCTCTTATCATAAAATAAAATAAAATAATTAATTAAACTCAAGGGATTTATGATCTAAATTGTAGATTTAATATATTAAACTGAATTTACTTGAATTATTATTTTTTTTTATTTCTTGAACCAGACAGGATTACAACGTCAAGACAACTAGTAATATATCAGCTTTTAAAGAAAAAATCCAGCCAAAAATTAATAACCTAGTATATTCTATATTAGCAGTAGTGATCAATGAACCTGTCAACTTATAATCATATTGATTTGGCAAGCGAATGATTGGTTTAAGAAAACCATGCAGGATACCATACAAGCTAAGGCCATTCTTACCTATTTTAATCGTAGCAATAATGGTGCTGACAGGGATTTTTATTCTAAAAATATATTTTATTATGGAATAAAAATAAATTTTTTTATTTAACTCTAAATATCTAAACTATCTTACACATATCTTAAATAATTTCTTGATATTATAAAATTAATTATCATATAAATCTCTAGTAGTTTAAGATTTGTGATACTAATAATTTAATTTTTAAAAAATAAATTTATAACTTGATCAATTTAATTATATTTTAATTTTTTTTTTAAAAGCCTTTTAACGAAGAAGGAGGTAGCCGCAAGCGAACAAACTCCTTTCCCTCGTAGACACTCAAATCAACGGATCCCTTACAGCATTCCTAGTAATTCGGCGCATCACATGCTATGTTGTAATTATTTTTGGTATGCTAACAGTGAAATGACCCAAATGTCGTGTATTTTGCTCGTTTAGTTTCCAAAAAAGGCAAGTGATAACAAGGATCGACCAAGGCATCCGTATTTTTCCACGTGATCAAAATACCTTTCAGACACACCAAATTAAAAGAGGGGATTGGCTCCAAGGACACGGCAATCCTACGGCTCTCCTTGCTTAGCCGGTTGTCATTTCTGCCATTGCATAGGATTGGACCCATCCAGCACAAAAGATACTTCCAGCACATGTCGAAAAAATATGCTGTCTAGAATTAATCCTGATCTTGCTCCGAAACCTCTTCACTCGGGAAAGGACCGATAGACACTTTCTTGTCACTATACATGCCTAACAAAATTCGATATTCAAATAGCAAATGGAAATGCTTGTTTTAAGCATTATCTTTTCGAGCTTTGCCACTAGATATTTTACGAAAGCATTCTTGACAGGATATCCTAGTTATAAGACATTGCCTAGAGGTTTAACCGACGAAAAAAATCTATTTTTTTATTATTAAAATGATACTATTTTAAAATTTTATTAAAAAAATTAAAAATCTAAACAATTCAAATCACTTTAAATTAAATTTTACAACAATGTTTGATGTTTATTTATCTGATATTACCACCACATCAACACATATAAAGAAAGGTTCACTTCTCAGACCGAGAAAAGATTTTAGATATTGAGCGTGTAATATTATGGTGCAGTGTATTTTTTAATTAAAAATATATTAGAATGAAACATTAAAATTATCTAAAATTACATAAATAGATATCAATTTGATATTTTAAAAACAAAGCATTAAAAAAAATGATTTGGTGCTTTAAATTTAAAACAATAACTGATTGATATATATTACGATAGATGAATTACAATTTAACTGGTTTCTGATTATGATTTTAAAAAAGAAATTTGGTTTTTCGATGTTGAATTTTTTTTTTTTCAAGGCCGAAGAAAAACATAGCTTAGGTGTCTTTTCAAGCACGTTAGAATTTAACACCTTGTGCTTGTTTTATAGCTGTAGCCTGTAGATCAACTGCTGTCACGTGGGCCAATTCTTTACTGGATACGGAAGCTCATGCTGACAAGATGGGCACGTGGGTGAATCTATTTCATCCACTTCTTTTGGACACGTGAAATTACAATATATAGGACTCGGGGAAAGAAAGCAATCTCACTTGTTTCTTTTCCAAAGCTCGCAAGGGAAGATGCCTCTTTTGTTGTTATGCCTGAAAGGATAAGGAAGAGTAATTGCGATAGCGAAATGTGTAATAGTCTTCTAAAAATATGTTTTCTATTTGAAATGTTTTTTTTAAAAAAATTAATTTTTTTATTTAAATTTATATATATTTTTTCATATCATTTTACCATACTGATATCAAAAATAATTTTTAAAGCTGATAGTTTTTGTGACTGTTAATAGATTTTAAAAAAGTTACAAATTATAATTTATTTTTAACTAATATTCATGAAAAGATTTTTAGTATGATGTATGTAAATTTGTGATTGATGAAGTTTAATTAAACAAAATTAAACTTGTGGTCGTGGCAAATCATAATTTCAATTGTAATGTCAAAAGAATTCTAAATAATTGAAAGCAAAAATAAAAAGGCATGTAAAGAGCAAGTAATATTTTACAAGGGTAACTATAACTTGATAATTGAGAATAATATGATGTTGCGCTATTATAATTTAAAAACGCTCATCCACTCAAAAATTAGTTTTTGAGTTAAATATTTATTGTTTTAACAATGATTATTGGTGTCCTTGACTTTCCCTGTATATATCTTTTGATTTTTTAGTTTTCGATGGTGGTTCTAGATTTTGATCTAAATAATTTTTCTAAATATGATGTAAGAATATAGACTCGGTGCATAAAAGTTAGAGGAATTATTAGTTGAAGGCCATGTTTGTTTTTTGGAAAGTGTTTCTGAAAAATCACTTTTTAAACTTTTTTATGTTTGTTTGTCATTAGAAAAGTTGGTCAACGGAAAACACTTTCCGGTCAACGAAAAACACTTTCGAGTCAAAGAAAAATTTGGCTTGGTTTCCAGGAAAGTGTTTCCCCTTTTGGCTGTGTTTGTTTTCCAGAAAGTGGTTTCTGGGAAACAACTTTCCAAACTTTCTTATGTTTGTTTGTCATTAGGAAAGTTAATCAACGGAAAACACTTTTCAGTCAAAGAAAAATTTGGCTTGGTTTCCAGGAAAGTGTTTTCCTTGAAAATTTAAGCGGAAAACACTCTCCAGAAGTTGTGAAAAATTTAGAAATGTCATTATTTGCTAATTATATCAAATTTGATCCTTAAACTTTTGATTACTATATATATTTTGTTTTGAATATTTATTTTTTAATTTCATCTCTTAAAATTTAATTTTTACATTAACTTTGGTCTTTATTTTTATAATTGCTATTTACTTTTTCCTTATCATTTTTTATTGAATTGTTTTTATCTATCAAATTTGGTACTCATTCTTTTGATTGTTACTTATTTTATTTGAAATAATTTATGAAATGTTAATTATTATTATTTTAATTTCTTTATTTTTTAATTTTTTTTAATTTTTTAGATTTGATCTCTTTTATTTTGATTATTATTTATTTTATTTGAAATAATTTATGAAATTATATATTTTTTCAATTTCATTCTCATTCAACTTTTTAATTTGTAAGATTTGTTCCTCATTATTTTAATAAACTTGAGAAAAATAAAATATTAATAAGTTATTTTTCAGTTCATTTTCCATGACATAATCAAACACTGGAAAGTATTTTCCAACTTATTTTTCATTACACTACTAAACATCAGAAAATAATTTACTTTCCCGGAATTCATTTAAAAAAAACTACTTTTCAGCAAACAAATGAGACCGCTAGTACATTATCTGAGATCATAGATCAATCTAATAAAGCTTTTACACGTCATTAAATTTGTTGACATCATTATGTGATCGATACATTACTAATTGTTTAATTACAAAATTATAATTTTAATATTAAATGTGAATTATTTATTTTTTAAGATTCAAAAATTAAATTAAAGATTTGGAAAATTTTAATTGGGTAATACATGAATTTAAATAATAAAGTAGGTTTATCTAATAATTTTTTTTATAAAAATTAGTCGATGATGCTTAGCTCATTGTGTAAGAAATTTTAAATTTCTGGATTATGTAAAAGCCACCTCCTACAGTGTATCCCAATAGAACATATCAATATATAAAAAGTGTTTTTGATGTTTTGATATAAAAAATAATTTTTAAAAATAAAAAATATTATTTTAATATATTTTTAAATAAAAAATATTTTAAAAAACAAACATAATTATTATTCTGATAGCAAACCGCAATCACACCGTTCTAATTTTTAATGCAGAGAATTCTTTTTACCATTATTTTTCAGGGGAAGTTTCTCACAGTTTATTGTTTGTCTGCTACATTTTCGTTTAAAACGATCAGAACTCAAATTCATAAGTCTTGATTTAAGATGCAAGTTGTATATTTTTTTTGTTAGTATGTATAAAAAAAAAGTCCCCAAAAAACATAGCGTGATGGCAAAGGGTTTGAAATCTGCACAGCAGGTCTCGAGTTCGAGTCAGGGCGTGCATCTTTTGTAAGAGCCTGGGACAGCCGGAGTTTTACTCCCTCACCTGGGCCCACAAAATACGCTTTTTAGGAAGTTGAGGTTTACTCGAATCCAAAAAAAATGTATAAAAAAAGGCATGGATCAAACATATAGGGTGACCTAATTGAAAGTCCGTAATTGTTTAAATTGTTACTGTTGTATCAACTTCGGATTATATTACTATTTACACCTCTACTATGGTTTAATTAAATGTTCTTTTATTAAAATACTGCATCGTCTGTCCCGCTATACTGCTGTTCAAATTAATTTTTTTAATATAAAAAAAACATTTAGTTGTAGTTAATATTTTTTAGTAAAAGACATTAAAATTATATTGAAATTGATCAAGACCCAGTTAATTTAATTCAACACCATCACACATATTTTCACTAGTATATAAGATTTATATATAAATATCAAAGTGTATTCAATAGCTATGACTTTTCTTTTATTTATTTTTTTAGATTTTACTATTATATATATATATATATATATATATATATATTTTCTTATTATTTTTCATACAATTTTATATTAGTTCTCGATATTCTTATGAAAAAAATACCAGAAATTTTTATGTATAGCACTACTAGAATTTTTAGATCTACTGACAGAATTATCTGTCGGTATTTATACTCATAGTCCATCGGCATGAATTTTCCCGATGGGCTCATGGAAGGCAATAATCCATCGGAAAAACTCTCGTCGGTGATTTGTGGTCTGTCGATGAGTCCTTCGATAATAATTTCACCGATGGATTTACTGACAGCAAAAGCGTGCCAAAAAAATTACCGCTTCATTCCGTCGATATTTTCATCGATGAATATAACATATTACTGACAGAAAAACCGCATATAATTCTATCGATGATTTTTTTTGTTCATCGGTATTTCTCTCGGTGAATTTAACATATAAAAGTCAAACAGACCGTCTCTAATTCGGTTAGTAAAGAAACAGTGGCAATGATATTTGTAGTAATTCATTTTCAACTCTCTGAAATATATCAACGGACTAAGTCGCCAATAACCCCGCCAGTAATAATTTAAAAATCTATTTCTTAAAAAAAATCTATTAAACATAAATAGAAAATTAGTGGTATTTGCAATAATTATTTTTCAACTCTCTGTAATATACCAACAGACTTAGTATGTCGGTAACCATGTCAATAATAATTTAAAAATATTTTTGTAAAAAATCTATTAAATAGAAATAAAAAATAATTAAAATCAATTAAATTAATCTATGAATAAAATATTTATTACAAATTTAAATATTTATAAGTTCAACATCTATAATAAAGGCGCCGGAGGATGAGGAGGAGGCAGGTTTTTGTCAGGACCGTGGGGTGAATAAGGAAGAACACATATAACACCCATCTGTTATCTCATTTCCATTATCAATCGGCGAAACTTGGTTGTTTTGACACTAAGTCATTCATAATCAGCTGCAAGATGGGTCATGCGAGCTTGAACTCGTTGGTTTAAAATCACTTCAAACTCCGGAGTTTAAGTGTTTAGAATCGATTGCAAACATCCAATGGTTGAAATATTGCGGACTATCTTTAAGTCCTTGATCATAATATTGGAAAGACTACACACTTGATTTTTATAAGATTCACTGGACAATATTATTTCCAACTATAAATTCAAATTAAAATTAGAATGAATCAAAGGATCCTCACCGTATTGGACCTATGTACGCTAGGCTTTCAAAGTGGATAAATTTAATTTGAAATTAGACAAATCCATATGTGTTGTTTCTCTTTCAATTTATTTGAATATTAGCGTAAAGTACGTGTTTGTTTTTTTAAGCTCGCCGGGCCTACATCAAGCAAAAACATGGTAATTTCTATGGTATTACTGTAAGAACTTAAACAACAGAAAGACGAGAGATATCTTCGAATTGTCTTACACACTTAGCCGTGTAGTTTTCTATCGTATTTGAGCTAGTAACAAAATACATGGACTGAATAATTGGCTGCTAACCAAGTTTATGGAGTTGCTGCTGAAGATTCTGATGAAGACTCTAATATCATGACAATTACAATAACAATTGTTATACAATTAAGAACATAAGAGGCACCTTATAATTTCCAAAAAAATATTATTCACTTCATAACAAACGGGTAATTACAAGATATTACATAAAATCATGCCAAGTTTGAGTTTCAAATTAAATTATGTGGAAGTTTTCTTAATATGACCCAGGTCAACTTGGCAGATACAAAAATAAAAAAATCAAAGGAAAAAAAATTAAAAAAAACAAAAAAAAACCAAACATGTGAGTTCAAAGACAATCTGAATAACTGGTAAAAATGATTTGAATTTTAAAATAAAATTGAAGTTGATGTATTTTTTGGGAAAAAAAAACATTGAGATGATGACTTGTTGGATCAATTCTGGTCAACACAGGTTAACTCTCTAAACATGTGACTCTGGATGTGGACTTCAATAAATTTAGCAATATTTTTTTAATTTTAATTATATTATAAAAAAATAAAGACCAATTCAAAATCAATTTAATATTAGATGATAGAATTGATAAAAAAAACAATAAAAAAAATCATCAAAAACCTAATGTTGAAGGTTTTTCTACAAAAAAAAAATGTCAAGCCAGGGGTGGACCTGGGCTAAAACCACACTTTTGAAGCATATTTATTTTATTTTTTTTATAAAGAGCAATCGATATGCCTTTTGTTTTTTTTTAATAAAAAAAGAAAACATATCACCTATTGCTATCAAACTCAAAATTCAATCACCACCATGTTGGTCAAAAAAATCATGAGGTAGGTTTTTATGCATTGAAAATCTATTTTTCAATTAATTTTCACCAAAAACACCTGTTGAACATTATGAAAGCTTTTCTAAATCACCTATTAACCTTAAAATACCTAAAATCATAGAAGAAAACCAAAATCAATTGAACCTAAAAAAATCAAAATAAAACTCAATCTCTTTTTTTCGTGCATGTTTATTGGAGAAACTCACAACCATTGAACTTTTATCTTCAACTAAAACCCGTTGACATCAAGCTTGACTATTTTTGTTGGTTGTTATGACAACCAACTATTTTTTCACTTTTTTTCGGTAACTTTCTCCATTCTCTTTCTAATCGAGTGACTGGAAAATAAACAAACGAGTTTTTGGTCTGAAATAAAATTTATCATGAGTTTTAGCCGAGCCATGTATTTTTTCATGTTTTACAATTTAATCCTTTATCTTTTAATTTTATATTTCTACAATAATTTGGAACCTAATTTCATATAATAAAACTATAAAATAATACAATCAAAAAAAAATTTCAAAAATTAAAAAAAAAGGTTCATTGTTGATCTAAACAGTGGCTTTAAAGCCGATCATCGACATCAAGAAACATATTTAATACGTATTTTAAAATCAAAGTCTTCACTTTCCAGAGTAAAATATGATTTTTATAAAATCAAATTAAATGTATATTTTCTTCCACTTCAAAATGCACGGGAAGTGATGTTTTTTAAGAAAAAAACAACAATTTATTTTGTTTAAAATACAAGGATAATCTTAAATATTTCAAAATTAACCAGCCTCAATCATTTTAGGTAATAATCTTCATATTTTACAATTAAAAAAGTCAATTATTTAATTTTAAATATATTAATGAATGGATTTTAATTAAATTATTGGGAAAATATCAGCTATACTCTATGTCTACTGGAACAATGTCAATTTTGTATCCAAACTATTTTTTATATTAATTTTCTTTCAAGCAATTTTGATTTTTATTAAAATTAATTAACACAAGTTATAAAATTATAGTCGACTTGGCAAGTTCAAAGACAACCCAGATGACCGATAAAAATATACTTTAACTAAAAATAAAATCAAGACAATATTTTTTTCTAAGTATTGAAACGACAACATATTAGATCGTCTCCGATCAACTCGGGTTAATTTGTCAAATCTGCTATCTAGGTCATGAGACCATAATAAACCTTATAAAAAAAATTAAAAAAAATTATTAAACCCTATTTCCTATCAATCCATTGTTGAAGAATGAATTTGAAAACTAAATTCAAATAAAAAAATGAGCCGAGTCGATCCAAGTTAACCTTCTAAACTCGAGTCATGAGACCAGGATAACACTAGAAAAAGTAAATTGAAACAAATTATGAAACTCAATTCAGAATTAACTCAATATTGAATGATAAAATTAAAATAAAAAAGAACAAAAAAAACCATTGAAGTCAACAAAATAGACTTGTGACTCGGGTAATAAGACTGTGATAACCCCATAGAAAGTTAATAAAAAACAAATTATGATGCTCAAGTCCCAATCAACTTAATGTTAAATAATTAAATTAAAAGCAAAATCAAATAAAAAAAGATAGAAACAATGAACCGAGTCAACCCGGATTAACCTGTCAAATCCGAGTAAGGAGACCAGGATAACTTCATATAAAAAAAATCAAAACAAATTATGAAGTTTAATATCCAGTAAACCTAATATTGAATGATAAAATTGAAAAAAAAATAAGTTGAAAACTAAAAAAAAAAAGTTATCATAAAATTTTTTTTAGGATTAAAGTGTATATTGCCTTGGCCTTTAAGTGTTCACTACTACAATGAAATACTAGGGGGTTTTAGTATATTAATTGGATTTGGGTCTGCGCTTCGCTGCGAGTCGGATAAAAAACATATAACCACGCAAAAAAATATAAACAATGTTATTTTTTCTTGTAAATGATAAAATATTTGAAACGATGATTAAAAACTAGACTAGTGTATCATAATAAATTACTTAACCACCGTAAGTGTTAATAAATGGAAAAAAAAGTTGGCGTGACTTGTTTGACCAAGCGGGCAAACAACTAACTGGCCGCTTAACTCAAATGATAATCTCATTAAAAAAATAAAAAAGCATTCATCATTCTAGTCTTGTTTAGCTCTAACTTAAATGTGAAAACAAAGAATGTCAAAGCATTAAACAAAAATAAAATAAAATGAGGGAGTGAAATGAGAAAACAAAGACAAATTATATCGATCCGAGTTAACACACTAAATTTATAACTTAGATAATGAACAAAACCATAACGGGTTAACCCGACTAGATAATTTATCTTTCTTTTTCCTTCCCTCACTCTCTTTCCAATTGGACCTTCATTGAGTCCTAATTGACAATAAATCGGATTAAATCTAGAAGCAAATGCAAGAGTTATGAAATAATTTAAGTTAAAACTTTAAAAAATATGTCACACTATATTGATCTCAGTTAACTTTAATCAGCAAACTAAATTTAGAACCCAAGTCAAAATATGATCCCAATCATGCATAATGTTTTTAAGCTAAGCGATAAAAAATGATAAAACTTAGGTAATGTTTGATTATTGTACCGAGAAAAGGATAATAAATACAAAGAAGACAAAACAAAATAAGATTATGACATAATTGTATTTAGTAGCGATGTACAAGACAAAGAAACTATTTATATATCATGTTTGATTATGATTGATAGGACATGCTAAATTATAAAAAAAATCTATTTTTCTCTTTATATATATTTAAACTTGCATATTTTAAAAAAATTTATTTGATATTTTATTTTTTTACTTTGGTTTATATCGAGTGCTAAAATTAATAATATTATAATAACCCTATTTATAAAATCATAACTGACTTAATGGGTTGATTTAGGGCCTAAACTGGTCCGGGTTTAAGAAAAAATAGAGGAAGTATTGACTCGACTTGACGCAGTCAAAAACTCAGGTCAACTCGGGATAAAACATGGGTCAAAAACTCATTGACTATTTTTGAAAAAAAATAAAAATTTTGGGTCAATCGAGTTGACCCTCTTAACTCATGACTTGAACCTTGTCTCGGGTCGACTCCCGAGTCGGATTTGAAAACTATGGTAATAACCATTTTTATTCATACATTGGTGCAAGTCAACCCATGTTGACCCTCGCGACTTGTGACCTGGGCCTTGCCCAGTTGATTCCCGAGTTTGGTTTTAAAAATACAATAATAATAACTTTTATCCTTATATTGACCTGATCAACCCCAGTTGACCCTCTTAAACGTAATCGTGGCTTTGCTCCGGGTTGACCCCTCAATCAACTTTTAAAACTATGATAATAATCACTTTTATCTTTATGTTGACTTGGGTCAATAATCAACCCCAATTGTAACCTGAGCTTCGCCCCAGATTTGATCCCCGATTCGGGTTTAAAAACTATGATAATAACTATTTTTATTATTACGCTGACTCGGGTCAACCCGAGCCTCGACCAGTGACCCGAGCTTTGCCCCTGATCGACTCTCGAGTTGTGTTTTAAAATTATAATAATAATTACTTTTATTCTTATATGTTTTAGTTGGACAATTTTGGAATTGAGAATTTTTTATATAAATTTTTTATGAATAAAAAAATATAAATATTGTCTCTAAAAACATATTATCTCTAGACCTTCTATTTTAAAATTACAGAAATTCACTCAAAAACTATACCATAAAAAAAATTATTTTGATCTTTTATCTTTTTATCTAAATAAATTTTTTATCTTTAATTTTTTTTTTCCGCAGCACAGCAACCAAGTGCTACCCTAAAAACACGGAAGAAAGTATTAGTGGACAGACCCGCGCTAATGCTTAGGTTAACTGTAGAAGAGAAGATAACACGGGGCCACTCAACGATGGTCCTCAAATATCAACTCATTAAGACCCATGATTATCTGAAATCAACAACTCAAAAA
>Ga0325411_1006852_pt1 | contig 12469 bp, 5 predicted proteins | sample PopdelMetagenome_13_FD_206181 | JGI IMG/M metagenome (GOLD analysis project Ga0325411, IMG submission 206181) | Populus deltoides microbial communities from Bellville, Georgia, United States - Xylem-PdIQD-R4 | ecosystem: Host-associated > Plants > Phyllosphere > Stem > Wood/Secondary xylem... | reverse complement strand
CAGAGAGCAGAGGTTTCGTAATTGCAGGAACATGAAGAACATTAGATAAGGTGAAAGAACGATGTGGTGTATATATTTTTGTATGACCGAGATGAGATATAAGGAGGCCCTTACCATCACCAACATGCAAATTATCATTACCAAGATACAGTTCTGAAGCAGTTAAGGTGGCAAGATCAGGTGTGACGTGTTGATTGGCACCGGTATCCAGAAACCAATCAACAAAACCGGTTGAGGAGAGATTGCGCTGCACCAGATTGGCAGTAGGCTATTGGCCATAACCTCGCTGCTATAATTGAGGGTAATGGGGAGCTATATGGCCCAAATTCTGACATGGTTGGCAGCGTGGATTCTGCCCCCTATTGCGCTGCCAAGAGCCCTGCCTATTGTCACCGAAAGAGGAGTTTTGGAAGCTGCGGTGATCAGGTTTGGAGCCAGCAAATCGGTTGCATCTGCTGTTGGACTGGTTGGGACGCCAGCCACCGTTGAAGCGGCCCCTGTTGCGGCCAGAATTGCCAAAATTCTGGTGCTGCGCAACAAGAGCAGAAGATGCAATGCTGGGTGTGGGCAGCAGAGGAGCATGTATGGCAGCAGAAGATTTATGAAGAAATTCATGTGTGAGGAGATGGCTGTGAAGATCTGCATATGATAAAGGTTCAACCTTGGTAATAAGACTGGTAACTAAGTCTTTAAACTCTTCCCGAAGACCACGAAACACATATAAATTGAAATCTTCAAGTGAAACTGGCCGACCAGCAGCGGCCAATTCATCAAATAAGGCCTTTGCTTTTTGCATAAATTGAGTTACTGATTCATCACCTTGTCGAATATCCTGAAGAGAGCCATCAAGTTGTATAATATGAGAGTTGGAGGTAGAAGCGAGAGCTCGCTCAAGAGTGCCCCAAGCTAAACAAGAACTTTGACAGCCAACAACAAGATGCAAAACTTCCATAGATAAGGAGGAAAGAAAAGCACTTAGAATGAGTTGGTCCTATTGTTTCCAGGTTTGAAAAAGCGGATTTACCTGAAGAGAGATATCATCATGGGCAAGAACATGTGTTGATGGACATGTGTTGGAGCCATCAACAAAACCAAAAACTCCTTGGCCTAGGAGATAAGGCAGCATCTGCATACGCTAATATAAATAATTGGTGTTTGTTAATTTAAAGGAGATGACTTGATGAGTGTGAGAAAGGGAGATAATGTTTGTGGCAGTAGAGGCAGCAGAGGCAGCAGACGTGGGCTGCAAGAGGAGGCATTCACCAGCCATGGCAAAGGAGAATCCAGGCGGTGACGCAGCAGAGGAAAGTATAGGAGGTGCTACAAGAAAAGAGGGATGCACTGCCGGAGAAGAAGAAAGCTGGACTGCTGGTGCTGCAGAATTTAAAGATGTATGTAGCAGCTGTTCCATTGAAGAAGGGAGGCTGGGAGGCTGTGAGAAAAGTAGCTTTAATTTATTTTAGGGTTTTATGGCTCTGATACCAAGTTGAAAATACTGGAATGTGTTGGGTTGTGCTTTAGCCAACCTTCCTATTTATATAGAGGCAGTAGAACACTGCAGTAACTGTAATGATTACAAAATCCTATATTAATTTCCTATTCTAATAAATACATGAATAACTGTAATGATTACAACATCCTATATTAATTTTCTATTCTGATAGATACATGATATCCATTCTATAATAAATTGTGACGAGATCTTGCTAATACATGCAGAAGTTAGGACTGGTAGGATGCACTGCTTGCAATTATGAAAATCTCCCCACTAATCTAATCAACATCTTGTCAATGAATATATCATTTAACAAATCGGATAGTTATATACGATGTTGATTTTATTTATATAAAATATATTTATTATTAATAAAGATTTTTATTTTTAATATTTATTTATGTTTGATTACTAATTAAATCTACCCTTACTCTATATAATCCACAACGCTGACAAGCAGCTGCTCCACCATGATGAAGCAAGGTTCTATCTGTTGGGGATTCATGCCGGTGATGTTCTGATATTTGCTCAACGGAGGATAAGCACACTGACACAATATTCTACGTGGTTCAGCAAATTACCTACATCCATGGGAGAGAGTCCATATTATTTAGAGATAGAGAAAAGATACAATAAATACATGGAGGAGGATCACTCAACTCCCTTTCACACACTCTGCTGTATATGGCAGCAGGGCTGCTGCCTCCTTTTTCTCTCTTCTTCTCGTCACTTCACTCTCACACATTCTGCAGTATATGGCAGCAGGGCTGCTGCCTATGGCAGCAGCCCCTCTTTCTCTCTTCTTCTCGTCACTTCACTCTCACACACTCTCTCATTGCACTCTCAAATATAAGCCTTCTTTATAGGCATTTCTTAGCAACCTTCTCCAGCAAATGGAGGGGACAATAGGTCCTGAAATCATGCCACTAATTGTGGCACTAGTGGTGCTTCCACTAAGCCACAATTAGTGGTGGGGTATTGCCACAAATGGCAATATCCTAACAATCACCCCCTTTGCCATTTGTGTGGGCAATTGTCCTCTTGCTTCTTCTGCACAAGCTTGTATTCTGTAGCTCTTTCAAGCTTACCATTCTGAGAGTGTCTTCAACACAACATTCCCCTTTGAGCGTATCAACCATGCTCGGTCCGGAATGATTTTTCAAGCCTTACACCAAGGCTTACAACACCCCCTCAAACGAATATTCCCAAGTGCGACAGTCATTAAGTATTTCAATGTGATCACAAGCTCACCACTCTTCCAAGAGTCTACTCATCCAGGAGTTGCGCCTGCCCTCTGTTCCACCCTAGGAACCACGCCTTACTTCTCCGTGAGTCTCTCGCTCTTAGTCGTAAGAGTCCAGGTAGCTCTCCACCTTTAACCATGGGGGCAGCCCATTAAAGGTTGATCCATATCTGTCTTCATACTCTGAGTATTACAATGCCATTACCGAGCTCACCACCTTGACAAGAGTCAACTCGTTCCCGGAACCTGCGCATGCCCTTCTGCTTCTTCATAGCAGCCGCGTCTTAATGCTCCACAAGTCACACACTTATTGTCCAAGGCAAATGTCTTCTAGCTCATTGATCTTTAGCATGGGGGCAATATCCATGAAAGTCAATCCTGCATTTGTCTCCATACTCATCATAGCCACTTCATTGGCTATACACCTGTCCACTCATATCTAGCCATCACATTGGCTCTGGGGTTGTTCTGAACTGGGCTCATATCGTGGCCCACACACCTTCTCCTTAGGTGTCTTCGCTCGTCGTCATGCGGCGGTCTGAAATGGGGCTCCTATCGCGGCCCTCACACCTTCTCTAAGGCGTCTTCGCCCGTTGTCATGGGGCGGTCTGATCTTAGGCTCATATCAAGGCCCTCACACCTTCTCTAAGGCGTCTTCGCCCATTGTCATGGGGCGATCGCATCCTCCTTCAACTGAGATGCTTTAAAGTGGCTCCAAAATTCTCTACCACCATGTGCACTATGGGAGAGATTACTGCCACTGATTACATAGAAAGAGAAACTTGCGGTATACTCCTCGCAATCCTCCACCTTGATTTCTATGTTTGGAGCTTCTATGCCTTTCTGCTTGACAGCTCCACCTACACCAACTCTCTTTGGTGTCTTCGCCTTTCATCATAGGTGGTCGCCTTTTATCACAGGCGTTTGCACCCCCTCAATTAGGTGCCTCTGCAACAACTCTCTTTCCTTCCTTGCATGCGTTAGAAAGGTCTTCGCCTGTTGTCTTCATCAAGAGTATGAGAGACTTCCTGTTGTACAAACTTTAACAGTCTCTGCTCTGAGCTTCATCTGGGAACACTTCTTCTCCTTGCATCTGTTGTCTCATTATAGTACCTCATTGGATCCTATGGGTACTCTGCACAATCTCTATCTCGTGTGCCCTCGTGCAATTTCTGTTCTCCAGATTTTTTCCTATTCCTTGCTTATGTTTGACAGCAGCTCATCCTGTCACAACACCTGTCCAAGTCAAAAATAGGGTGTCAATCTTTATCCCCTTACTGTATTCCTCTTCCATTATCAGGGTCTTCATCAATTCTTTCCTCAAGAAATTACAGTCACCGAATCTAACTTCTTTGGAAAAATTACCACTCCATTAGATCCTTGATCATACGAAACCCAATTGTTCCCTTGTGCAGTCATCTTGCTAGTCTTTAACCGTTTCATTACAAACTGCTATATATACGAAAATAGTACCGTATGGATAATCCTTCCACTAAGCAAGTTCCCAGGAAAGATTGGAGGGGTCATACTGGTCCCGCTTAAAACCCAATCTCCTAGACAGAACTTCTCAGGCCATATTTATCCATCGTACTGTCTTTCCGTATATACAACCATTTGCTAGCTTTGTTGCGGCTTTCTTTTACTAGTGATCTGGAATATATTGGTTTCATACATGATTTCTCAACATCTGGCGAGACTACCAGTTCTTAGATTCGTTAAGATTGGTCTTTATCAATTTTTACTCTGCACCTCTAATTGTCCACATGATCCGGTGTCTAGAGTGTCCCAATTTTGCCTTCCCTTAAGGCAGTTAAAATTCTCCCCACTTAGCAGTTCAGCACATGTAATTGGGTAAACATGTGTGACATGTTCTTCTTCATCTCTATCGACCACCATGATGACCTTCAGATGCCTCCTGATCGGGCAATCTCTTTTGTTAATTAACCACTGCCATTTTTGGTCTCAAATCTCAACGATCGGACCGTACCATTGCATCCGGAATGATCAAATTAGCTGGAAACAAGTCTAAAATCGTCCAAATCGCATTTCAGACGGCTAAGATTTGATCAAAACAATTCTGGCCTGATAAACGGCCCAGATTCAATCTCAAAACCGGTTGCACGTAGGATTAGCTACATTGGATCCTGTCCCTCAGCTCATGGCTCGGCTCCCAAACGGCTCGGCTCAACTCGGCTAGCGACTGATGATGTGGCAGGTGAGTCCCACTTTGCTGACGTGGCTGCTGAATAGTCGATGACGTGTCTGATGACATGGCATGTCTACTGTGCATGATGACGTCACAATTACATCATGATGATGTCATCCCTGACATGCCTACTGTGTATGCTGACATCACAATTATGTCATGCTGACGTCATTCTTTACCGGGTCAGCCATGTGGGTCGGGTCGTCTAGTATTCGGGTCGGGTCAGCTCATCCGGATGAAGAAGACGTGTGGCGCGCGTCTGTGCGCGTGGGCAGTAACCTCCAATTTCGATGCGGTTTTCAACACTGGCTTCGTATCTTCCTCCTCTACACAGTGGTATGGTCAAAACACAATTTTGACAACTTTCATTTTTAAGCAAAATCAAACGCCCCTTTAAACCATGTGCTCTGATACCAATTGTTGGGGATTCTCGCCGGTGATGTTCTGATATTTGCTCAACGGAGGGTAAGCACACTGACACAATATTTTATGTGGTTCGGCAAATTACCTACATCCACGGGAGAGAGTCCATATTATTTAGAGATAGAGAAAGGATACAATAAATACATGGAGGAGGATCACTCAACTCCCTTTCACACACTCTGCTGCATATGGCAGCATGGCAGCAGCTCCTCTTTCTCTCTTCTTCTCGTCACTTCACTCTCACACACTCTGCTGCATATGGCAGCAGGGCTGCTGCCCATGGCAGCATGGCAGCAGCTCCTCTTTCTCTCTTCTTCTCGTCACTTCACTCTCACACACTCTGCTGCATATGGCAGCAGGGCTGCTGCCCATGGCAGCATGGCAGCAGCTCCTCTATCTCTCTTCTTCTCGTCACTTCACTCTCACACACTCTCTCATTGCACTCTCAAATATAAGCCTTCTTTATAGGCATTTCTTAGCAACCTTCTCCAGCACATGGAGGGGACAATAGGTCCTGAAATCATGCCACTAATTGTGGCACTAGTGGTGCTTCCACTAAGCCACAATTAGTGGTGGGGTATTGCCATAAATGGCAATATCCTAACACTATCTCCTGGTCGATAGAATTCAAGTCAAGATCCCATAGTTTTTCCCATCTATGGCTCGTGTTGTTCATCATAACCGTGTCCAAGAAAGACAGCAAATTCTCAAATTTATTTGCTGGTTCAGCAGGATATCCATTTTGGATGTTGATCTTGAATTTGTCTGCTAGTTACACTATTTAAGCTTTTTCCCCGTCCATCAACAACTACAATTTAACCATGAACCAGAGTTTATATGAAAATCTATGAGCATAAAGACATGCCGCAAGCTTGATGGCTATCGCCAATGCTTCTGTCGTGGAGCTGTGTTCTTAATACCTTGATAATTATTGTGATGATTCGAAACCTTCATACTCCTATGCATAACCTATATATATAATTATGAATGAAGCATGTTATGCAGAATAGTGACTGATATTTTAAGCACTCTTAAAACCCGATTAGCTTCCATAATTTTGCATGACTGCAAGTGATCGTTCAATGATTTGAAAGTAATATTTTATGCGTCTGAAGTCGGTTTTAATTTATCTGAAACTTTAACATATATATATTTTCAGCTTTCCAAGTTTCAACAAAATCCAGTAAAGACAATAATTATGATATTTATATAATTGTTAATTTTAATACCTATAAAATTAATTAAGGTATATATAAACTGATTTAGACACCACGTTAATCTAAAAATAAATGAATACATTAAAAGCATTAAAAGCAAAATATATAGCAGAACTTAATTTCTCTATACAGACAGGGTTCATAAAAAACTGGCTAATGGACACCTCCAGATTAGAAATGTAAGATCATGTGGAGATCATCAATCTTGATTAAAGCATGTATATCTCTATCTCCTATCCATTCCTGCAATCATCAACAGCCTTATAATGGCCTTCACCATCAGTATTATAGAACTCAACGGTTTTGGCTTCCTCTTAACCAGTTTTCCCTCTGATCTTGGATGAGAATGCTTGATGATTTGATCACCATCACTATCATCATCGCCATCGCAACGATCTTCTAGAGGGTGACATGGAAAACTAATGTAGGTGACAGGAAAACCACACTTATGATCCCGAACTTCTTCCACCTGTAAGTGAGGCAACTCCAAGTCATCATCCTCCCATTCTTCAACATCCATACCCCATTCAAGATAATCAGTTCCTACCATTTCTAAGGCTTGATCTAGTGAAGGTGACATGAATTATGCACGCTAATATCTAGACTTGTTATATATTTTTCTATTCAGATGTATAGTATCTGAAAAGAACGTCTGGAACAAAATATATTTATAGCAAAACCTGCTGCGTGACAATTTTGATCGATGCCAAAAGAGGAAGACTACTTTTTCCCTTCAAAATCACGGGCTGGCATTCAAAAAGCATCAGAAGGTTGTGTTCAACTTGGAAAGGAGATTGAGAGGGGTATATATATGTAAGATTAAAAGGCAATGCTCTCGCTCGTGATCATTTTATTGACTGACTTTCTTCTTCTTCATACAATTCTCCAATAGAAGTGGATAGTGGTTCTTATCAACCAATCTAGCCATTGTTGATTAATCGACAAGATAAATCTTTCTTCTCTTTGCAAATTGCAGTACGTACAACAAGCGTACTCGAATAACATGTGACTCATGGTCAGGCTGTGAACAGAACAAGTTTTTTGTTTTTGAATGAAAGTTATAGAGATAGAGTGACAACAAATCTTGGAAAAGTCCTGGGATAATATCCTAAAAACTCAGTGGATTAAGATTATTGTTAGGGTGATTTAATTTTAAAAATATTTTTTATTTCAAAATATATTGAAATAATATTTTTTTATTTTTTAAAATTTATTTTTGATATTAATATATTTAAAACGATTTGAAAACACTAATAAAAATTAATTTGAAAACACTAATAAAAATTAATTTAATGCAAATAAAAAATAAAAAAAAATATTTTTTTAAAAAGTATTTTTAAATAAAAAAACAAGCGAGTTCTAGAATTAAAATAAAAGGAGTTTGGGAGCTGTGTTTTTTAAGTTTTGATTGCTTGAGGAAGGAAATAAAAGGAAGAAAAGAAAACATTGCTGTAAGAAAGTGGCTATAAACAAATAACAAAATGGGAGAGATCGTAACCAAAATTGAAAAATAAATAAAAACCAGGAAAAAAAAAATCAGGCCATAATTAAGTCCATGATATGAGTTCTATAATTGGTTCTTTGTTGGTCTTGTCCAGAGATATGTTCAGTTTGTATGCTTGTTTATTAAAATACATATAGTGATTCGGATGTAGTGTTTTTTTTTATTATTAATTTTGGGATGGCAATTTCTAATATGATAGATACTAACTTGAATTAAAGTGAATGACTCGGTTTTTTTCTTTGTATAATTAATTTATTTGGTAATGAATATTGTTGAACTCAATTCAAAACTTGACTGAAATCTAACATAATATACACATATATAGTTTTAAGACTCAACCCGATAGCCGATTTGGTACAATGACCAGATCATGGATCAGATAGGTTGACTCAGGTTTACCAGAGTCAACTCAAACAAAAAAGAATTCCAATACAACACTTAAAGCAAAATTTGAATATGTTGTTAATAGGAACAGAACCAGAAGCAAGGCAAGAAACAAAGCCTAGATTCATAGCAAGTGCAAAAGATTGAGATATAAAAACAAATAGTTAATCATATACTCAAATCAATGAATACAAAAAAGAAAAAGCTTGAAGACTTAAAGAAGTATACTCCATTTTATAAAGAAGAAGAAGACCATGTGACAGCCTTAAGCTCAAGGCTTAGCTATTAACTATTAGAAACCGTTTGCACCGCATTCTCAAAAGATTCAATTTTTTTTTTTTTACTAAAATTTAATATGTTTTGGATCGTTTTGATATGCTGATGTCAAAATTAATTTTTAAAAAATGAAAAAACATCATTAGCATGCATTTCGGCACGAAAAGTTATTTGAAAAGTAACCACAACCACACTGCCAAGCTATATAATTCTTAGTAAGTAAGTCTAGCAACTTCCTCTTTTCAGGACTAAGGTGGAAAGAAGAAAGGTAGACTCCATCAAGTATGGATCAGCGACGGATTAATTTAAGAAATAAATAACAACAGCTCTATTTGATCTTGATTTACAGATCTGAACTGAAGAGCGCAAAATCTTCTGTAAAACCAAAAGAGAGATGATGTTTTTTTTATTAAAACCAAAAGAGAGATGGGGACAAAAGTCTGGTAATCTAGTATAGCTTACCTTGAAGTTTTTTGCGAGTGGTTTAAATTTGTCTATAACTGATATAGCGTTGAAGATTAAAGAGATTAGGTTTTTGTAAGCTAAAACGGTGACATTTTAATTATATATATAAGAAAAAAAAAACAGACGGGTTTCACATAGGTTTACTCGGGTCAGCCGAGTCCCGGGTTGACCGGGTTAAATCCTTGGCTGGTTTTTTATTAAACCCGGCCCGGTTCCATCTTCAGGTCCCGGGTCAACCCGCTGGGCCAGATCGAGTTTTAAAACTATGCATACATGCACGTAAACACATTTATATTTATTGAGTACAATATTGACATAAGTATAGCATTTATAATTTTATTATTTAATAATATTTATATAAAAAAATATTAATAGCACTCAATACACAAATATCTAAACTTTTTATCTATTAAATAATAAATAAAATTTAAATAGAGTAAAAATTTAAATCTTGAATATTCACTGTAATCCTTATTTTAATTGCACCCGAAACATGATAAATATCATAGTTACTTAGCTAGAACAAAAGAGAAAAACAATTGTTAATAGACTTAGTTTATTATTCACTATTACAATATAATTACAAGTTTACCTTCCAAAAAAAAATCAAGGAATTAATTTAATCCGGTCTCTGCATATGATATATTAGTTATGAAATTGTCCGGGAATAACTGGATATTTTCACATTTTAGAAAGACTGGAGTGCTCATCCTTTTGCAGCCCTGGTTCCATCTGAGCTAAAAACGCTGGAGGCTTACTATTGATACTCTCCACTGAGCCTTCAAGTCGTCGGTTTTTTTAAACTGGGAAGTTCCGGCGTCGTGTGAGAATCAAATAACCGGAAAACCTTCACTGTTGTGTGGTAGGCATGGAGCCCCGCAACCCTCACTTCATCATGTAAATCTAAGGTCATTTTGAGTATGCTGCCTTGAAATGAGAAGTTGGCCTTTTCTTTTCCTTATCTTTCTGCACTGTAAGTTTTTCTTAAGTTTCTCCATGGGCGGTTCCTTTCTTGATGAGGTGAGACCCCCCCTGTTCTCCATGAATGCTTTTATTTCTTATACCCGTTGGAAACACAAACCAGACATCCCCACTGTAATATGCATGATGATCCACAGGTTTCCTTTTTCGTGCGTGTCGGTATGTAAGGGTGTAGCGGCAACGTTTCTTAAGGTCTTTCTCTTTCTTTTTTTTCTTCTTCTTCTTTTTTTTTTTTTTTAAATCATCCGGGTCAATTTACTTACGTGTACCTCGACTAATCTCCCGAGACCCTAAAATTAACGAACATATAAGTTTTCAGTAATCTTAAAATTTGTGACACTCAAATTAATAAGTTTTGAAGAAAAAAATCTAGGACCTGACTAGTTTAGTTATACCCCTCAGAATTAACTCTTGTTATACTATGAAAATGGGTGTTTCTAATGGTAATATTAATATTTTTCAAATTCTTTTTATTTTAAAATGAATGGAGATAATATTTTTATATTTTTTAAAATTATTTTTAATATTAAAATATAAAATGATTTGAAAACATTAAAATAATATTAATTTAAAATAAAAATAATAATAATTTTTAAAAATATATTTTTAAAATACAAAAAAAAAAAAAAAAAAAAGCCTAAAAAAATAAAAAAAGAAATGAAGGGTTCGGGCGTGTGGTCATGTTTATGAGAGGTTTTAGATTGGAGAGTGTCATTGTGTGCAGGCTGGCGTGAGTGAATTTTAGCTTAGGCGTTGGGTTATTTTGATTGCTTTTCATTTTATGCTTGTGTGAGTTTTGTAGGCTATGTTACTGTGCAGGACTGACTTCGTGTGGGCCGGGGTTGCATGTGGGCTGTGTTTTGTTTTTTGGGCCTGTGTTTGCTAATTGATGGGCTTTATATATGCTTTTTTACATGGGCTGTGCATTCTACTTGGGTTTTTAAATTTAGACTTTGCTCATATAAAAAAAGATTTTATGACCATGTGCACTAAAAAAAATCATTCATGCATGTTTTTAGCTTTGTACAAAAAAGGCATTGTTTTAACATTCTTATGTACCCAAAAAAAAAAAAAGCAAAAACATTATTATTCTTGAATATCTAAGCATTTTTTTGGCATCTTTACAAAAACATAAAAAATATTTTGTTGCATGTATTTTGGACTCTATTTCATTAGGCCAATATTTTCAAATTTTAAAAAATAATAAAACCATCAACATTGTCTTTCTAAATGAAAAAAAAATAGTTGTTACCCATGAGGTAAATGGACTCATAGTGAGTCATCACCTTGAACATTAAAAAATAACAACATAGTACCAAAAACTTTTAATTTGAAAGGATTAAATATATATTTATTAACGGCAAAGTCAGAAATACTAATTTTTTAATATCAAGCAATGCTAAAATTAGAAATATCTTCTTAATATTTATTGATATTAGAGTCGGGAATATTTATAGTCATTTATGTCAAAATTGAGAATACTCTTAATATTCACTAATAGAAGAGATAAAAATAATAGCAATAGATTTAGAAATAACTCTTAGCTTAATACTCACTAATACGAAAAGTCATGAATATTATACATTTTCTTTATATGAAACTTAGCAACACTAGAGTTGAAAGTATTTTTAGTTGAATTTTTAATTATGCTAGAGTCGAGAATATTATAGGCAGATCATCAAAGCATAATACAACAGACCCTTATAAATTTAAGATAAAATCAACAATGTAATTTATCTTAGATATGACACTTTAAGGGTGATAGTATCTTCCTCTTAGCGTAACCAGTTTTGTATAATGAAATATTTGTTAATTATTTAGGGTTTTTAATAATTATAATATTAGATGATAACTCCTTAAACAAGACATTACTTTTCTAAAAACAAGATTTCAGATTTTTTTTTTTTTAAGATTATCACGATGTCGAATAGCGATAAACTTCATCAATAAATTATTATTATTATCCATGATTTGTTTTCAAAATTAGTGTAAAAACAATTGTTGTTGTTAAAAAATAATGATTCTTCATGCAAACTCATAAAAAATAATGACTAATTACCAAATTTTTGGATAATAATTGAGATTTGATAATTAATCAATCTAAATTCATAAGTTTAAAAAATAATGATAATAATATTAAAAAAAACATTTTTTTTTTAAAACAAATTATCAACACTAACCTTAAATTAATATATCAAAGAAGGAAGAGTCTAAACACAATAAGGATTTAATAGTTAATAATTTATCATCTTTTAATTTATATTAATTTTTGGTT
>Ga0325411_1006851_pt1 | contig 12469 bp, 11 predicted proteins | sample PopdelMetagenome_13_FD_206181 | JGI IMG/M metagenome (GOLD analysis project Ga0325411, IMG submission 206181) | Populus deltoides microbial communities from Bellville, Georgia, United States - Xylem-PdIQD-R4 | ecosystem: Host-associated > Plants > Phyllosphere > Stem > Wood/Secondary xylem... | reverse complement strand
AATCTAAACCTGCAGGTGAGAATTTGCCTACACTAAAATATTGGGTTATAAATTAACATCTCGTTTAACTCTCTATTTTTCATATATAGTTTTTTAGCTTATAAATTAATTACTCGAATAAAAGACATATATGCATGTGCACATATAATATGCTGGGTTAAAAGGTTATGAATCATTTAATATAAATGATATATATTTTTAGTATATTTAACTGCTTTAAATATTTATAGACAATCAGTTAAAACACCTTTTTTTATATTATTATTATTATTACATAGTACACAAAATAATACCATTTATCGGTATATCATAAGAACTTATCTGATATTTGGATAATGGTTTTAGGTCAGGTTATAGCATCGAAATTAATTAAGAGAATCTGCGTGAAGATTATATTTCCACTTTCTAATTTTTGAGTTGAACTTTAATCGAGAGGATACGTAGCTCTGTGCTAGCGAAGGTGCCTCCCCTGCAAACTATTGATGTTTAGCACCAAGTTTACAATTAGATGAGGTTGGCGGTTCGCTGGTGAGGGAACTTTCCAACGTTCACTGACATTGAAATATTAAAAAAAATGATATTATTTGTCGACCTATTTATATATATTAAAAAATAAATTGTTGGCGCCTCCTTTTGGTTTGGTTAAAAATTATTTTTGGTCATTTTAATTTTGAAATTACATGGTTAGATCCAAAGCTTCATTTTTATTTCATTTGAGTCTTAAAGCTTGAAAGAGAAGAGAAAGCTACTAGATTCTTCGTACGTAAACATACAGTTCTGATCGAGCCAAGTGTCTGTTCAACGACAATTGCTGCTTTTGCATAAGCAGTTTGTCCAAGAGATGCTTTCCTAGATATCATTATTGACATGGCCGCACCAGCTATCACAATCAGGGGAATGGAAGATAACATGACAAGAGTAAGAAGCCATCCTTGGACAAATGCTATTGCAAAGCCTCCAAAGAATGTTGATAGCAGCTGTATAAATTTCCCAACCTGAATGAAATAATAAGGCTTATCTAACCACAAAAACATGGCAATATGTGTTAAAGGAAAGATATTGGACAGCTATTGTAATATGCATCTCTTCCTATTGTATTTACTGTTTCCTATTATATTTGTTGAGATTAAGGCAATCACAGTTATTGTGATTGATCTTCTTAGAATAGATTATTCACTTTCCTAGAATGGATTTTGCAACCTGTATAAATCACGTGTATTACAGCCTTCTCAATACATACAATAAACTACAGAGTTTGCAATTCTTTCATGGTATCAGAGCACCAGTATTGGTGAACCTATTCACATCTTCCGCCACCACCAAAAATCAACCAACACAAAATATAAACATGGATGACAACACACCCGACTCACTCACTCTTCATAGTTCAGACTCCCCAAGTCTTGTTCTCGTTTCTAAGCCCCTTGAAGGACACAATTATGGTCAATGGAGCCGCTCAATGCGTATTGCCTTGAGTGCCAAAAACAAGCCGGGATTCATTGACAGAACCATCACACCTCCAGCAAGCACCGATACCAAATTTGCTGTTTGGCAGAGATGCAATGACATGGTGCTGTCATGGATTTTACAGTCACTGAATCCTGATATTGCAAGCAGTGTGCTTTACTGCACCGGTGCATCTATGGTATGGAATGACCTCAAGGATCGATTCTCACAAAGCAATGACTTCAGGATTTTCCAAATCCGCCAAGAAATCGCTGAGCATCGACAAGGGAACCTTACAATTTCAGAATACTATACTAAACTCAAGGCTTTATGGGATGAATTAGATTCCTCCCATGAACCCATCATATGCACCTGCGAGGGTTCCAAAACACAAGCCTCAAGAGAAGAAAAGGAGAGAGTCATGCAGTTTCTAATGGGTCTTAATGAAGCTTACTAAATAATGCGTGAGTCGATCCTGATGATGTCACCGATCCCAAACACACGGCGTGCTCACGGCTTAATCATCCAACATGAGCGACAAATGGATGTGGCAAATTGGCAGATTGGATCCCATGCTATGCAGGTCAGCTGCTACATCAGAGGTGGTACAAGACCTAGGAATCAAATGGCAACAAAATCTCCTGGTGCTGGTCATGGAGAAGGGAAGCACGACACTTATCTAAAAAAGGTTCTCAACTGTTCTTATTGTCATGGAGACACCCACACGGTGGAAAACTGTTATTATATCAATGGTTTTCCTGTGGGCTATAAGTTACATGGAAAAAATGTCAAGCCAAAGAATAAAAGACCCATTGCCTACACTGTTGATAGGGATTCCACCTTAGTGCATGACAGTAAGCCAAATAAAAGTCCAACTTTCACCACCGAAGAATAAAATCAATTGATTGCTCTCTTGCACAACCAATCCGGTAATTTTTCACGTGCAAATGCAGCAGGTACTGTTACCCCTACCTGTAATCTATCACAGCATAACCCACATTCAAACATATACTGGATAATGGACAGTGGAGCGTCATATCACATTTCATGTTTTGCACCTACACATAATCAACTTCATACCCCTCATGATTTTGTTGGGTTACCTAATGGAGGAAAAGCAAAAATTCACAACGTTGGGTCCATTAAAATATCTAAAACAAGAACTCTTGACGGAGTCCTTCATGTCCCTCAATTCAATGTGAACTTATTATCTGTGAGCAAATTGACATGAGGATTGCAGTGTATTGTGATTTTCTTTGATAAGTTTTGTATTGTGCAGGACGTGACCATGGGGAGGACGATTGGCCTGGGCAAGCAATTTAATGGGCTCTACTACCTCACAGCTACCCAAAATCCACATCTAGCTCAGCATGTCCACCACACCTCCCTGCTTTGGCACTAACGTTTAGGTCACCCATCCACCGCCCCTATTCAATTACATTCAAATAACATTCCAGAAATTGTCTGTGATCCAAATCATGTTTGTGATATTTGCCCTTTAGCAAAACAAACTCGTTTATTTTTCTCTCCATCTACTTCACAATCGTCCACTGCACCTTTTGATTTAATTCATTGTGATATTTGGGGACCGCACAAAATGCATACTCATACTGGTGCCTGATATTTCTTAACCATTGTGGATGATTTTACCCGATTTACATGGATCCATTTTCTAAATTTTAAGTCAGAAACACAAGGGATAATTCAATCATTTTTTTCTTGGGTCCAAACCCAATTCAACCTTCCTATCAAATCCTTGCATGCTGATAATGGGAGTGAATTTCTGTCTCTCCAATCTTTTTTTCAAAATAAAGGCACTTATTTCCAACACTCATGTCCATATACACCCCAGCAAAATGGTATTGTCGAGAGAAAACATCGTCATCTCTTAAATGTTGGTCGGACACTACGTTTCCAAGCCAACATTCCTTTGTGTTTTTGGGGGGAAGTTTACAAATTGCATGTTATCTTATAAACCATCTTTCGACACCCTTACTTAAACACAAATCACCATTTTAGCTATTACATCACAGATCTCCCGATTACTCTGTTTTGCGAGTATTCGACTGTTTGTGTTATGCCACCAATCTTCTCCCTAAACACAAGTTTGATGCACGGGCTCGCCGATGTGTGTTTTTTGGTTACCCCCTCGATCAAAAAGGTTATTGTCTTTATGACTTTACCATACAAAATTTTTTTTTCTCCCGCGATGTGGTTGTTCATGAACATATATTTCCTTTCTCTTCATCCCCACCCGAAACCCAAAATGACTCTACTGTGCTACCTAACTCCTCCCCTGACCCATTACTTCTCCCTGCACCCATCCCTAACCATGCCCCATCGCCCCAACCAGTCTTCCTTGATTCCCCTTCCAGTCCCCCTCCTCCTTCCCCGCTTCCCATCAATCCCGTTCCACCCACACCCATCACTGACCTATCCCCACCTCCTTCACCCATCATCCCACACCTTCCCTCTGAATCCTCCAACCCTTTCATGGTTGCCCATCCACCGCCCATTCGCCAATCCAGCCGCCCAACACAACCCCCTACCCGCTTCAAAGATTACCAAGCTCATCATACCGCTCTGCTTGCTCCTACCGATCCCTCCTCCGGCACGTTTGGCACCCGTTACCCAATCACTCGATATGTGTCTCACTCTAATTTCTCTGCACCTCATCGTATTTTTATCAATCATATTTCTCAATTGGTTGAACCCAGCTCCTATGAGGAGGCACGACATCACCCTTAATGGGTCGCCGCTATGAATTCTGAAATCACAGCTTTGGAGGAGAACAACACCTGGTCCTTCATTTCATTGCCTGCTGGTCATCGTCCGATCGGCTGTAAGTGGGTTTTCAAGGTTAAGTACCAGTCTGACGGTTCCATTGAAAGATACAAAGCTCGCTTGGTTGCCAAGGGCTACACCCAACGTGAAGGCATCGATTACACCAAAACCTTTGCCCCTGTTGCTAAGCTCATCACTATTAGTTGTCTCCTTACTGTTGCTGCTCTCTGCAATTGGCCCCTGCATCAGAAGGATGTGCACAATGCTCTCCTGCACGGCGACCTCCATGAAGAAGTCTATATGCTTCCACTGCCAGGGTATCGGCGCCAGGGGGAGCACACGGTCTGTCGCCTCCACAAATCCATATACAGTTTGAAACAGACATCCCGAGGTTGGTTCTGTAAGTTTTCATCTGCCATGCAGCACATTGGTTTTTTTCAATCCAAAGTCAATTATTCAATATTCACACAAACACAGGGCAAATCTTTCACTGTTATTTTGTTATACATTTATGATATGATAATTACTGGGAATAATAATGCTGCCATCCGAGACCTTAAACATTTTCTCAGCACCCGTTTCAAAATTAAGGATCCCGGCCCTTTAAAATACTTCCTTGGAGTTGAGATTGCACGGTCCAAATCTGGCATTTCTTTTTGCCAGCGAAAGTATACACTGGATATCTTGGAAGATGCAGGTTTGCTTGGTGCCAAACCTGAGAAGATTCCTATGGATGCAAATGTTGCTCTTATGCCTACAGGGAGTTACCCCTTTAAAGACCCTATACGTTATCGGAGACTTATTGGACGATTAATCTATCTTACCATTACAAGGCTCGAAATCACATATGCAGTGAACATACTCAGCCAATTTATGCATGAACCTCAGAAGCACCATTTTGACACAGCACGTCGGCTCCTTTATTACCTCAAAGGAGCTCTTGGCCAAGGGTTGTTATTCTTCTCAAATGGGCCACTGCACTTGACTGCATATTGCGATGCAGACTGGGCACGATGCCCTTTTACAAGGCACTCAGTTACTAGATATTATATATTTCTTGGCAAGTCCCTCATATCATGGAAAAGCAAGAAGCAAGTCACTATCTCAAAGTCGTCTGCCGAAGCTGAATACCGATCCATGGCAGCCACTGCCTGTGAACTTACTTAGTTGCGATATCTCTTACAGGATCTACAAGTACCTCATCGCTAACCTGCCTCCTTACTTTGTGACAACAAAGTTGCACTCTATATTATAGCCAATCCAGTTTACCATGAACGAACCAAGCACATCGAATTGGATTGCCACACCGTTTGTGAGAAAATTCAAAATGGCAAAATCAAGACAGCTCATGTGCAAACCCAATTCCAAGTAGCTGAAATTTTCACCAAGCCACTGCCTGTACCCTTGTTCCAGTCTCATCTTCACAAGTTGGGTGTAATCGACATTCACACTCCAACTTGAGGGGGAGTGTTAAAGGAAAGATATTGGACAGCTATTGTAATATGCATCTCTTCCTATTGTATTTACTGTTTCCTATTATATTTGCTGAGATTAAGGCAATCACAGTTATTGTGATTGACCTTCTTAGAATAGATTATTTACTTTCCTAGAATAGATTCTACAACCTGTATAAATCACGTGTATTACAGCCTTCTCAATACATACAATAAACTACAGAGTTTGCAATTCTTTCAATATGTATAAAATCCACTGTAGTTTTTCCTTCTGGTTAGAGTACAAGAACAGTTTAGTACCTTTTCACCCATGGCATCTTGTATAAGAACAATGTCACCAGACATTCTACCAACAACCTCTCCAGTGTTTGTTTCTTTGTCAAAAAAAGCAACATCTTGTCTTAGTATAGTTTTCAAATATGTACCCCTTATCCAAGCAGTCTGCCTCTCTCACGTGACCATCTAGCAAGCTACCTCTGACAAACAACAAAAAAGCTTTAATAAATCCCAAATTCCTGAAAAATAAGACACTTTCCGTATGTTAGCATTATTGGGTATGTACTCATGCAGAAATGATCCTACACCAGACCCCATTACCTGTTATTGTATATAACTTTAGGACTCTGTTAATATTTATCTTTAGGCTAAATATTAGGAATGAGTTGGATTCCATTTATAACACATACTTTCGTGTGTACAGATGAAATATATATATATATATATAAAAGAAGAGTGGAACTCAGGGGATACTGATTCCAAAACAAAGTTCTCTGTTTCTGTTTTCTCTAGGTTTTCTAAGTATTCAACAACTGTTACATGCAACTTTTCATATGAAAAATCTTGGTCAACTCACATACTTCTTAGGATTGGAATTTCATCATCGGGCCAATGGTATATTTATGAACCAGCATAAGTATATTCAAGATCTTATTACTTTGGCTGGTTTAGAGGACACTTCTTCTGTTGATACTCCTATGGAGGTAAATTTCAAATATAGGAAAGATGAAGGGGACCTTCTAGATGATCCTACTCTCTATCGACGCCTGGTTGGGAGTCTTATCTACTTGACCACTACTCGACCTGATATCTCCTATGTTATTCATCAGGTTAGTCAGTTTATGTCTTCTCCTCGGCATCTCCATCTTGCTGCAGTTCGACGCATCATCCGCTATCTTCAAGGTTCACCTACTCGTGGGTTGTTCTTTCCTACCGACTCATCTCGTCAACTTGTTGCTTATAGTGATGCTGATTGGGCTGGGTGTCCAGATACACGTCGATCTACTACTGGTTGGTGTATGTTTTTATGTAGTGCCTTAATTTCTTGGAGATGTAAGAAACAAGATTGTGTTTCTAAATCCTCTACCGAGGCTAAGTATCGTGCCATGTCTACTGCTTGTTCTGAAATAGTATGGCTACGCGGTCTTCTTGAGGAGCTTGGGTTTCCTCAAACTACTCCTACTCCTCTTCATGCTGATAACACTAGTGATATTCAGATTGTCACCAATCATGTTTTCCATGAACGTACCAAGCACATTGAGGTTGATTGTCATTCTATTTGAGACACCTTGAAAAGTCGAGTGATATCTCTTCCTCACATCTCTTCCGATATCCAAGTTGCTGATATCTTCACCAAAGCTATGACTCGACAGCAACATCAATTTCTTATTGGCAAATTGTTGCTAGTTGACTTACCAGCATCAATTTAAGGGGGGTGTTATTGTATATAACTTTAGGACTGTTAATATTTATCTTTAGGCTAAATATTAGGAATGAGTTGGATTCCATTTATAACACATACTTCCGTGTGTGTGTGTGTGTGTCACACCCGACATTGCGGCGGCCTTAAAACTCATTATTTCATGGAAAAGAATGGATTTCTAGTATCCTGTTTTTTAATGGGGATATTCTTTGTTTAAGGAGTCGCCACCTAGTATTATGGTGACTAGGAACCCTAACTGGTCAACAGAGATTCTATGGTCCGAGACTGGTTACATAAAAGGGAAGATATTATCACCCCTTAAACGTCCTGCCTAAGGCAGGCTGCATTGCTGATTTTTGTCATTAATTGCTAACATTTTTTTTAGTTTAATACTATGATTTTTTTTTTGTAATATTCCTAGCTCTGGCGCCAGTGAATATTCAACTACGGATATTTCCAACTCTGGCGTTGGTAAATATTATGTAGGTATGAAAATAAATAAATTTGAATTATCATTTTTTTTTTATTCCTGACTCTGGCATCAGTGAATAAACAAATAAAATCAATTTATTTTTTTTACGCAATCGCATTATTTTTATTTTTATGTAGCTAAAAAAATAAAACAAAACAAAATAAAATAAAATAAATTTACATTAGTATTTTTATTCCTGACTCTGGCGTTAGTGAATAAACCAATAAATTTACTTTATTTTATTTTATTTTTGCATGCATATTTCTTTATGTAATTTAAATAAAATACAATGAAATAGTCAGGAATCAACAAATAAAATCAATTTATTTTTTTACGCAATCGCATTATTTTTATTTTTATGTAGCTAAAAAAAATAAAACAAAACAAAATAAAATAAAATAAAATAAATTTACATTAGTATATTTATTCCTGACTCTGGCGTCAGTAAATAAACCAATAAATTTACTTTATTTTATTTTATTTTTGCATACATATTTTTTTATGTAATTTAAATAAAATACAATGAAATAAATTTGAATCAATAGTTTTATTCTGACTCTGGCGTCAATGAATAATAACAATAAATTCATATTTATTTTTTTTATTTATACATACACATCCTTTTTTTTATTATGTATTTTTTATCTTTTTATCTTTTTATTTTTTTTAATTTACATTTTTGGGCTGGGCCCAGCTCAGCCCACATGTGCTGGGCTGGACCCAGCTAGCCCGGCCCGGGTCACTGGCCCAAGCCAGTGACCCGGCTAAAAAACAGATGCACGCGTGAAACAATTTCACGCGTGCATCAACAATGCGAAGGTAATTAAATTACCTTCGCACTGTTCAAACGTTGTTTGATCACCGAAGAGCAAATAAAAAAAAAAGAAATGGAAACGGGCGCACCTGTTTCTGGCGATTGGAGAAGGCTGCAACGCTGGTGTGGCTATTTTGATTCGGTTGCTTTCTGTTTCTGGCGATGCTGAGGAAGGTTGCAACACCGATATTGGTTCGATTGCTTTCTGTCAGTAACCAATGGTTTAGTGATCAATTGGTTTCTTGCAGGGACGACAACAGGGTATCCGTGATCCTCTACCTTTCTCTCTTTTTCTGTGTATCTATTTTTTTTTTACGAAAACTTGTTTCTTACAGGGACAAAATCTGGGCTGGTGTGATGTTTCTGTTCTTGACTCTGTATTTTTTTTGGGTTGGTTATGTTTTCTTTGCTCTGTTTTTTTTCTTTAGGTTAATTGCTCTGTTTTTCTAGGTTTTTTATTGCCATCGGGTGCTGTGGGTTGCTCTATTTCTGGGTTTCTCCTCCTTTTTTCCGTCCCCTGCTTACGTTCTCTGCCTTCTTTTTATAGAGACCCACAGCTTGCCCCTAATCAGTCCTGCCTTTGCAGGACTGTATCTTCCACGAACGAGATCGTGGGCAAGGGACGTGGTCCACGATTGGATCTGTTGCAGATTTTCAGGTCTCCGGTTGAATCGGGATGAAGAAGATCACACGGCTCTCCCACTAGCAACGGCGACGTTTCGGCCAAAAGACACATTTTTACTTTTTGACCCCTGAACTTTGGAAATTCAGCAATTGGACCCCTAAGCAATTAAAAATTTCTGTTAATTTTGCCATTTTGGATTAATTTCAATTAAATCTCTAAATTGGTACACTATTTACAAAAAAGTCCTTAATTCCTGGATTGTTCAATTTGGTCCTTAATTAATTCTTTTAATTTTGCCCTTTTTGAATTAATTTCAATTAAATCCCTGAATTATAACATTGTTTACAAAATAGTCCTTAATTTCTGGATTGTTCAATTTAGCCCTTAGTTAAATCTTTAACTTTTAATTCTTTCAAAATTGATCAATTAACTCTCAAATTACATCCTCAAACTTCAAATTTTGTTGTCTTAACCCCATTGTCAACTATATTTAATTTTTGTATTATTTATTCAAAAATTAGGTTATGACAATATATATATATATATATATATAAAGAGTGGAACTCAAGGATACTGATTCCAAAACAAAGATCTCTGTTTCTGTTTTCTCTAGGTTTTCTAAGTATCTTGACACTGCCAAGTAGACAAATTTGAGAGATACCTGAAATGTTCGCAGTTAACAAATTAGCAACATCTTTACGCGAAGAAAAATAACTACAGAACCAAAAATCTAATGCTCCTGATCAGAAACATACAGAACTAACTTGTGCTTAAGGCATCTCAGCTGATAGAAACATTAATGCTAATTGTACTTACCTTGGACACTAAATGCACCACATTTTCATTATGCTGATTTTGTCCAAAAGAATTAATCACGTCTCCCAATAGAATTGACATAAGGGGCAAAGATATTCCATTTCCAACAGCACCAATCGAGCCAATGATCATCAAAACAGTATCTGTGGAATCTGCAAACGAAAAGAGCTTGGGGAATGGCACAGTTTTAGTTTTCTCATCTTCTTTGCTCCTCTCTTGCTTTTCTAGTTCCTTATTCGGGCCTGAACTTTTCTCCTTCCCTTCCTGTCTTTTCGATGTGGTGGCCTCGTCCATACATTCACCATTTCTGCCGTTCTCTGGGGCCATAACACCAACTTAAAGGTATTACTGGTTCTCAATTTACTCTCGGAATATATATAACGAAGTTTGCAGCCGCAGAGCACAAGCAGATCTGCAACTTTAAATCGCAGGCCTTACTAAATTTTTACTGAAACAAATATAATACACCTCTAGAAGAAATAAATTCCAGCAGTCCAAATAGCATGCACAGTACTAATTAACATTAAAAAAAAAGTGCGAAAATAACAAATGAAAGAGAAAAATCAAGATGGCCAAAAACCTTGTTAAAAGAAGAATCAGCAAAAAGTTACCGAACAACTGGGTCGAAAGTCATTATTTCAGATTTCGTTTTTGTGGTTGCTCTCCCTGTTTCAGCTTTTAATAATCCCACCACTCCTATGCAGTGAGTCTTCCTTTTGCTTCTAGTGCAAGTTTTGTTAAAATTATTATGGCAGTCACTTTCTACAGAAAATCAAGTCATCTTAGATTCAAGATCGATTACTTGCAAGTTAATGGGCAATTAATCTACCTGAGTTAGATTCAACATCGATTACTTGCAAGTTAATGGGCAACTGATCTACCTGAGTGTATCTACGCTTGTTTTATATAGTAATTAATTTCTATGCTCTTGTGCAGAGGGAATGAATTGTAATGTTTTGAATTAAAGGGATAGGAAAAGGCTAGAAAGCCCTTGAAGGCTTAGATGTAGGAATAAATTAAATGAGGGGTAGTGTGGTAATTGAACAATAGTTGATAAATATAAATAGAGAGAAGAAAAAAAAAAACAAAAGAAGAGATCTGAAAATTGAAGTAGCAAACCGTGAGAGAGAAGGGAGAAAGAAGAAGAAGAAGATAAAAGAGGGAATTAGAAGGGAAATAGAAACGAGTTGAAGAGAATAAGTTTAAAGGTAAGATTTAGGTTGTTAAATGTATAAATGTATGTTAATTAAGCTTTAATTTCGGTTTTGATTAATGTTAGGGTTTTGAAAATTAGTGTTTTGGGTTAATTGATGAATTAAGTTGAATGTTATGGGTTAATTGTTGTGGGTATTTGATTATTTGGATGATTTTGAGAGATTGAATTGAAAAATGATGATTTTGAGTTATGATTTTGTTTGAATGGTGAAATTGTATTAGGGATTTGGAGAGAACAGTAGGTTTCTGTTAAAAATTCTGGGTTGGAGGTTGAAGATGACAAAATTTCGGTTTGGTCCCTTAATTTTGGAAAATTACAGTTTAGTCCCAAACTTTGGAAAATTTACAGATTGGTCCCTGGAGCCTATTCCGAGAATCTGAACAGAATAACATATGAATTATGGACAGAATTACTGTATAGATAAGAGAATTTAACACTTTCAATTTAGTCCTTCAATTTGACAAAATTACAATTTGACCCTAAAAATTTGGTAAAATTCCAGAATGGTCCTTGGAGTATAATGAGATGATCTGGACAGAAATGAGGACTAATTATGGTCAGAAATTCAGTATAGTAATGGATTTATGACAATTTCAGTTTGGTCCTTCAATTTGACAAAAGTTGCAATTTGACCCTTAAAAATAGGATAAATTACAGATTAGTCCCTAGCTGTAATATTAAATTTTGCAGATTGGATTGGTGAATAATTAAGGGTTATTTAGTGAATTATTGCCAATTTTATTAGTTGTTTTATTATGGATTAGATTTCGGAAAAACCGTTAAATTTTAGGTTTTTGAGAAAATTGACTAGTTAGTTCAAAAACATATAGGGTTACGGAATACATCATTAGTTAAGTTTATTAAATAGGTTAAATGTTCTTTCGAGTCGTTCTTAAATATGTCTCCTTTATATTCAGATAATCCTGATATTCTACCGGCGGGACGTCAGTAGGATTTTCTTCGGTGTCTGCTTTTGGCTTCTGTTTGCTTTTGAGTCAGGTGAGTGGATAATTTTCCATATGCATGAGAAATAGTATAAATATTTGATTTGTTAATATGAATTGAATCATGCTTCTTGATAATATATATGTTGATTATTATCCTTGTTTTGATAAAGCATGATCAATTGTTGAATCTGAATTC
>Ga0325411_1006849_pt1 | contig 12471 bp, 7 predicted proteins | sample PopdelMetagenome_13_FD_206181 | JGI IMG/M metagenome (GOLD analysis project Ga0325411, IMG submission 206181) | Populus deltoides microbial communities from Bellville, Georgia, United States - Xylem-PdIQD-R4 | ecosystem: Host-associated > Plants > Phyllosphere > Stem > Wood/Secondary xylem... | reverse complement strand
ATTGCCATCATATTGTGTTTAGTTTGTCACTCAGATGAAGTGACTAAGAGGGATACGATGCTATTAATTATCATATCATTTATCCTGGGGAACAACCAACCATTAATAGAAAAAAAAAAAACATCTTCTTTTATGAGTTGGAGAAAAGTCTGCACCAACCGTTAAAATTGAAGGTGAAATGATGTGAACAAACACAAATGTTTTATGAAAAAACTAATATAGGTCGCATTCAGAGAAAAACATCACTCTGTTATCTAAAAAAATTCCAATAAAAAATAAAATTTTATGTTCGAATATGATTTTTTCTATTTAAAAAAACTAAAAAAACATGTGTTTTGAATCCCTTAACTTATAATTAGTTTTAGAAAAAATTAGTTTCAATATATATTTTTTGTAATTAAATTTTTAAATATCAAACTTTGCAACCTAAAATTTAAAGACGGATAACACTTAAAATCTATAAAAAAATATTTATTTACAAAAATACCATTATATTTCAAATAATAACTAAGAAGCCCATTTTTTTCAAAACTCAATCCCATATAAACAAAATTAAAAAAATATAATAAAAAAGACAAAAATCATAAAACCCCAGCCTTCGTTATTTTCCATCTTATTCCCCCCTTTTACATAGTCTTTTTTTTTTTGGATTTGAGGAAACCCCACCCTCCGGAAAGTGCACTTTGTGGGCCCAGGTGAGCGATTTAAACCCCGACTGTCCCGGGCTCTTACAAGAGGTGCACGCCCTGACTCGAACTCGAGATCTGCTGTGCATATCTCAAGCCCTTTGCCATCATGCTATGCCCCTTGGGGACACTCTCTCTTACATAGTCGCCAAGCTCTTTAGCCCAACTCTCCTCACAATGACAACCATAGTTACCCAAGGCCGATCACCACTTATAAATCTCTCCTTCCAATTGAAGCACACGAAATCACAACCTTTCTTCATGCTGATAAGCCTTTATCTTTCTCTTTTATGTTTAGGTTATCTAGCTAGGAAAGAAATGGAAAAAAGCTTTCTAGGAAAATCAAATAAGGTGGTAACCAAGTGCCGATCTTGCTCTCCTACTTTTGAATGGAATGGATTTCCTCTGATTTATCTTTTGTAGCTTCGCCTTATAAGAAGACTTGATTCTATTTTGCCTAAACTATTTATTTGCTTGAACTCCTTTTAACCAAGGGTGCTAAAGGTATAATACAAATCAAAGAACCTAATGGATTGAACTTTTTTATTATTATAATGATAAAAAATATAGCCCCCGGGTAAGAATCACTAGAAGTAAGCTAGTTTTGAAAAAAGATTGTCTCTACATCCAACAAGCTTTAACCGAGACTCACATTCTCATCTCCTTCACTAGCCAAACAAAACCGAAACCACCATTGTTGATCTAGACTTTTTAGTCTCGATTCAGCTACCATCGTCTACATCCAATAATCACAGTACCTCCCTCTCACACACGCCACATACCATCATAGCAACACCATCATTCTAGCATATAATAGTTGAGACTCAAACCATTATTTTCGAGATCCCATCAAAATTAACCTAGAAAAAACAGACCCAAATCCTCCTAAATCATAGCCCAAAATTCCTATAAAATCACCTGAAATCAGTCCCAAAACTCCTTCTAAATCTCAACCACCATCACAACCCAAGAAGATGAGAGGTTTTTTTAGTATTTTCTTGTTTTTTTGTTATGTTTTTAGTTTTTTTTTGTTATGTCTTCTCTCGTGAAATTAATCAATTCTTCTTTGGTTTATGTTATGGAATGGTTCAGGTAGAGTATGGTTTTGCGATAGTGATTTTGATGAAAAGAAAAGTCGAGAATCATGGTGGCTATGAAGGTTAATATTTTGATGGGTGGTGGTTGGGTCTGTTGTTATGAGAGAGAGAGAGAGAGAGAGAGAGAACAACTATTATCATGGGCGATGAGTTTGGAGAAGATAAGGTTGGTTGACAGTAAGTATGGAAGTAATTTTTAAGGAATGAGGCTATGGTTTTTTATAAAGAGAGCGTGAGAGAGGAGAGAAGGTTAGCACACACATAGAGAGAATAAATTGTGTGGTAATGGTTACCTTCCATTATTAATTAGTTTTTAGCTATGGCCCAATGCTTCTTTAGGTCCATACTTTCAGGTTTGTTAGTATAGGTTTTGGATCAGTTTTGTAAATGAACCAATTTAGCTCACAAGGGTAGATATATTAAATTTTTTATTTTTAAAAGTATAAATGCTCTTAGTGAGGACAAAAATGAAGAGTGGATAATACTATTATTGTCAAATTTATACAGCTTATATGAGAGAGATTCTCATATTCTCTGGTTCTTTAACAAATTATATTGATTTATCGAAGATTAACTATCTTCGTGGATTCTTTCTTATACTCCTCATTTGTAAACTAGTAATCATATGGTGGAGGTTTTTGTTCTAATAGTGATGGTGCTTTGGGACATGTTTCCATTGTATCATACTCCTATTAGACCTGTTTTGGCTTTCCAAGATTTGTTGTCAATCTTGTTGTGAGTTGTGTGACCACGTGATCATAAGATTCATATTATTTGGTATTAGAGATGGGCTCTGAAATCAGGTCATATCTTCCTAAAAATCTCATTTTTTTTTATGTTATATAAGTTTAGTTGTGTTTTTCAATCTTATTCTTCTTTGTGTTTTCTGCATCTTAGTATAAAAAAAATGTTATTTCAATTTTTTATTGTCTCTAAACATATCAGTAGCATAAAAACCAATAAAAATAAAAGAAAGAATATATGTTATTCAAGATTGTTTCAATTCTACCATGAATACAATCAATAAAGAAACCAAATCAAACATTCTCGAAATTATTTCAAAGTTGATATAATGGTTATTTGGGGTGAAATCACAATATATATTAAATTTGGGCTCTTTTTGATATCTTCTGATCGTAGTCTCAATTTTGAGTTAAATTCTACCATAAATTAATCATACACGAGTTTTCGATACCTAGAAATAAGAGTACGACCTATAAACTGAGATATATTATTTGTTAGGTATAAAGGTACTATATATTAAATTTGAAGTTATTTCGATATTGTTTTATCTAGGTTTCAATTCTAGAGCTTAAAATTGTGTAACTATTCAAGTTTGCGTCAAGTTGCGAAAACATGTTTACTACTTTTTGTTTAGACCTTTAACTTTTCTATATCTAGGTTATTTAGGAGTCAAATAAGTGTTTTCATTAATTTTTACCTTTGTTTTATTTCAAGTCTTCATATCATCCATATTTATAATACATAACTTTGTAATTATTGTTTTGAAATATTTATTGTGTATTAAGGGTTTTTATTATCCGTATATCAATATAGGATAAATGAACCATCATTGGGTCTTATCCTAAAAATACAATTGATCGAAAAGATAATGAAATCTCTTAATACATGATTTTATTGTGTGTACATACTTTTTTTTTTTAAAAAAAAGAAAAACCCTTACTCTATTGTGTTTTTCCATGCAATTATGGTTGCATATTAATTTAATTTTTTTATCCAAAAATCAATCTACAATAAATGTATTATCACTAGGCATTATCCTTAAATCTATATTGAACAAATAATACAATCGCTTAATATGTAACTTAATTTATTTTTGTTACGTGCTAGATGTTTTTAAGATATAAAATGGTTTTTCATTGTAGTTTTATTGCATATTAATTGTATTTATCCGTAAAAAAATTTAGAATAAATGAACCATCGTTGGACATTATCCTAATAAATTGCCTAACTAGCAACATAAGCAATTATTACATGTCTTATTTTTGAAAAAAATAAATGCATGCATGTATAACAACAACAACAATAATAAAGGTTTTTATTTTTTTTATTTTATGAATCTGGTTCTATGGATTCGAGGGTGCCCGACAATACCCTACTGAGCTATTATTTCAACAATCCAATCAATCATTTTCAAGAAACGGACTCACTATGTTAACAATATATATATATTTTTATAAATTTATAAATATAAATATTTGTGAAAAATTAACATTTATTTTTAATTGTAAATATTATTTGTAGATATTTATTTGTTATTTGAATTTGAATTTTCTGTGTTTTTGTTTATGTGTCCGAATTTATGCTTGTGTTATTGTTTTTTTGTTTTATATGTTTCTTTGATAATTGATGTAACCATATTATTCGATAGTTTCACTCACATTTAACTAGTGTTTTGCCTATTGTTTTATGTATAAAATGCCTTGATAATGGTTACATCAATAATGCGAGCAAATTTAGGTTTGATTAGTATAATCCCTACATAGGTTCATTGAGTATGAGTGGTGATCTTTGGATATATTTCAATTAACAAAATCTTAAATAGGTCTATACCTATCAATTACACATCGTCCTATCGAGTCCAACGCTCACGTTTCAAATGTGAGGATGGAGCTTTGTTACTTGACCCAAATCTTAAATTACCATCCCAAGTCTTAATAGTTTATACGTCCAATAATAAATCAGTTTAGGCAAACCTTAAGTGCTTTTATCATGAAAACAAACACGAAGCAATTTACTTTAAATCGAATGTTTTAGAATGATTTTTATTTTTCTTTTGATATAATCAGCTCCTACCAAAAAAATCTAAAAGACCAATCAGTATATATTCATAGCTATCATAAAACTATGTTGTGACTTTTTTCCTTTTTCATCTTGATGTGTTGTATGATATTTTTTATTTTTTTGGGGTGCATGTGATGTAAACAACCTCAATTCTAAGAAAATATTAAATATTGAGCTCGTGATCTCTAAGTAAAAATCAAAAAGTCACTTTCAATACACACACGAGTACTAAATTAGAGAGAAAAATCTGCATAATTGGACTATTCCGGATCATATAACTCGTTCAGAAAGTAAATCATTTCGCCTACAATTCATTGGCTTTATAGAAATCCATATTGAGATTAGCATTATCGACATTTTCTTGTTTAATATATATTATCATTTATTCTATGTTTAATTTAGTTTTTGGTAAAATTTATTGAAAAATTTCCTTGCGAAAATTTATAGTTGTAATGGTAAAACGCAAGAGCTCAGCAAGAGAAATTTGAAGTTCTGAAACGGAATGGTTGTCGGTTCTGCAGGGGCTGAGCTCATCCCATGGGATTATGGAACAAGAAAAATTAGATGAGAGAGAGCAGTGGAGAAAGTGGGCAAGAAAGGAGAAGGAGAAGGTGGAAAAGGTGATCTCCAAGTCAATCGTAGTGTAATTGCAAGTACTCTTTTCGTAGTAAAACTCATTATCAAAGATAGACGTTAACAATGATGACAGGGAAGAAAGAAAGTGGTTGATGTTGAAAAAAGAAGGAAAGAAGCAAATCTCTGAACCAGCCCGCCAAGAAAAAGAGACACACATGCACGCACATACACATATACTATCATAGTGTTTGCGCAGCCGTGGAATATTTTTCGAAACTTATTTTTATTTAATTATATAAAAACTAAAATTGATATTTATAAAGAAAAGTTAAAATTCTAGAAAAAAAAATATTTTTCAGTCAAAATTGTATTCTCTCGTTCATGTAATTCTTTTTTGTTTTAACAGTAACATATAGTTCTTATTAGTAGCATGATTTATTAAATAAAGATTAATAGAAAAAGTTATTTGTCAAAGTTCTAATGAATTGAATTAGGAAGAAACAAATGCCTCTTTTTAATAAAAACTTATTCCAATCTCTTTGACCTAACATCATCGTGAATTTAACAAGTTAATTCAGGTTTTTTTTTTATTATTTTTTTTTCATTCACATCCTTTAATATTAAGTTAAATAGAAATTGAGTTTTATAATTTGTTTTAATTTATTTTCTATGAGGTTATCTCGGTCTCATGATCTAGGTAATATATATGACATTGGGTTGACATGAGTCAATTCAATATGCTTCCTTCTCAATATTTAAAAAATAATTTCATTTTGAATTTTTTTAGTCAAACTATATTCTTAATGGTCATTTGAGTTGTTTTTGTATCCATCAAGTTGATCGGATAACATCAAGTCAACTCTCACATAATTTTTTTTATTAAAAAACATGTTAGCAACACTTAAATAATGTTTTCGTTAAAAAAAACTTATTTAACCGGCAACGAGCGCGTGACAATAATCTAACTGATATATATTATATGTTCCGATGGCTAATAATAATAATAATAATAATAATAAAATCTCAATGCATTTCAAGTAGCGTGTTCTGCTCTTATATACGATCCAAATGACCATTGTCAATATATTTATCCCAAAATCAATATTATGATGGATTTGTTACATACTATAAATCAACTTTAGAAATAAAAGATAACAATGGGATTAGATTTAGTAATCATATCATAAAACTATCTATATGAATTTCAAATACAGTTAAGATAAAAAATGAGCTCGTTGCACTCTTTCATTGTTATCCATATCCAAAAAATTTCATACATACAATGCTACAAAAGAAATCCAACGCAATAGGCCTTATGGTTAAAATTAGGAATTAAAGTTCTCCTATACTTCTCTCCAAAAGCGCCTTCAAGAACGTCATATAGTGGCCAGCTGTTTCAAGCTGCCAAACACTTTCTAATTAAGCCATAATAATATTTTATTATAATCTCTTGATTAATGCAATACAATTATAATTAAACAATAATATAAATTATATTTTAAAATCTTATTTGAATTAAAATAGTTATTTAATATGATAATGAAAAGTGGTGGTGGTGGTGCATATTTGTTCTTGTACAAACTTGTGATTATTCTTCTTGAGTGAACTTAGAAAATAAAATAAAAAAACTGACAAAATGTTATGCTGATGTTTAAGAAAAACTTATGGCGGCAATTAGTATACAAATAAAATCACCAATGGAAACATGTTGTCGATAATATGCTTATCAGGGATATGCATTTCATCAATGATTCTGTTAGTAACTTCTTTTTTTAACGGTATTGCTGATGGAATATTCAGGCAAAAAAAATTACAATTCATTTTTTATTAATAACTTCATTGGATCCTTATTTGTTGATGAAATATTTCATCGTATATTCCATCAAAAATGCATCATATTTGCCAATATAATATTTTATCGCCGATTTCGTTGCCTATTTCATCGAAATGTGAGTGACCAATTTTAACAAAATCACTATCAGAAGATTCTGGTTGCATTTTCATTGGAAATTCCAAAATCTTTTGTAATTTTCTGATGAAATATAGCCTAAAATTGTTGATGGGAATGTAAACGAAATAAACTATTTTGTTGGTGATTTCATCAAATTATCACACTTTTTTTAATGTTGTTATAATCCCAAAATGCATTTGTGATTATAATCCTTGAAACTCACAACAATAACATTAATAAGAATCTTGTTCGATAATAATTATATTAAAATGAATTCCATACAAAAACAAATCCAAACAGATTAAAATCTCTAAAAAGATGACGGGGAAGGAAAAGATTCTAAACCAGAAGCACTAGGAGGGGGAGGAAAATTTAAAGTGAAATATGCACGTATTTCCTCCCATTTTCTTATTTGACCTATGCTCTTATTTCTTATTTTAGTTGTCGCACCCGACATCGCGGCGGCCCTAAAAAAATATTTTGAATTGTGGAAAAAGAATAGATTTCTGGCATCTTGTTCTTTTAGGAAAAAGGTCTTGTTTAAGGAGTCGCCACCTAGTATTATGGTCACTAGGAACCCTAACTGGTCAACAGAGATTCTATAGTACGGGATTGGTTACGTAAAAGGAAAAATATTATCACTCCTTAAACGTTCTGCATGAGGCAGACTGCATTGCTGATTTTGTCTTAAATTGCTAAATGTTTATTGGTTTATGCTCTGATGGTTTACTTGCAATATTCCTGACTCTGGCGCCAGTGAATATTCAACTACGAATAATTCCAACTCTGGTGTTGGTAAATATTACGTAGCTATAAAATAAATGTGGATCAATATTTTTATTCCTGACTCTGGCATCAGTGAATAAACAAATAAAATAAATTTATTTTTACACATGCACATATTTTTTTATTTTTCTAGCTAAATAAAATAAAATATAATGAATAAAAATAATATAAATTTAAACCTGTATTTTTATTCTTGACTCTGGCGTCAGTGAATAAACTAATAAATTTATGTTATTTTTATTTATGCATACACAATTTTTTATTTATTTTTTATTTTTTTCTATTTTTTCTATTTTTTATTATTTATGTTTTGGGGGCTGGGCCTAGCTCAGCCCATGTGGGGGCTGGGCTGGACCCAGCTAGCCCGGCCTGGCCACTGGCCCAAGCCAGTGGCCCGGCTGGGCAAAAGAAGAAGAAGCACGCGTGAAGTAAATTCACGCGTGCATGAATAATGTGAAGGTAATTAAATTACCTTCACACTGCATTTGAAAGTTTTATTGAATGCAGAGAATGGAAACTTACCTGTGCAGCGGAGGACGGCGACGAAGACGATGGCGCGGTGGCTGTTTTCTTTTGTTTCCCGGTGTGGCTCCACTGCCTTTTGGGTTGTTCTTTTTCTCTGCGTATGATGCTCCGTTGTTCCCCTGTTTTCTGGGTTTTTCTATGGGTTCTGCTCCAGGTCTCTCCTCTGGTTTTCGGTCCCAAAAAATCCCTGTCTTCGTCCGTGTCCTGGCTTCCTCCTCTGTCGGTTCACTCCCCAGCTTTTCCTTCCTCAATTTTTCTTTCCTCTCCCAGTTTTTCTTCGTTTGGTTCGTGCTCTCTGTTTTGCCTTCTCCAGTTCTCCTTCCTTGTTTGTGTCTCTGCCCAGTTTTCTCCGTTCAAGACGAAGACAATGGTGGTAAAAGCACGAGGATTTGCTGCTGGTTGAGGGACCAAAATTTCCCCCGGTTCTGTCTCTCTTCGTCCCCTCTAATGGTTTTTTTTTTGTCTTGGAATTTTAGCCTCTGGGTCCCCCCTTGTGATTCCTCCCCCCTCCTCTCGCTCTCTCATCTTCTCTGGCTTTATAGCGAGAGAATACCAATTATTTGAAACGGCTTCAAAGCCATTACTGCCAGAAACGACTCCTGAGGAAGAAGGCGATGAACAACTTCTCAAAATGGTGTCGTTTGTGCGATGGAAATGACCATTTTCAATCTGGTCACTGAATTTCTGAAATCATGCAATCAAGCCCCTTTCTAAATTGTAATTGGAACCCTGTATTTCGTCGCTTTTTACAAGCTAATCCTTGGACTTTAATCTGTTGCAATTTTGCCCCCAATTAACCCCAAACTTTGCTATTTGTTCAATTAAGTCTCTGATTTCATTAATTTAACTAAATCCAAGTCCAATTAAGTCTCAAAACTTATCAATTTCCAATTAAACCCTTGATTGGATGAATTAAATTAATTTCAAGCTAATTAAGTCTCAAAACTTATCAATTCTCCAATTAAAACCTTGATTGGATTAATTAAATTAATTCCAAGCTTAATTAAGTCTCAAAACTTATCAATTCTCCAATTAAAACCCTGATTGGATTAATTAAATTAATTCCAAGCTTAATTAAATCTCAAAACTTATCCATTCTTCAATTAAACCCTTGACTTGATTAATTAAATTAATTCCAAGCTTAATTAGATTAATTTCAAAGTTTAATTAAACCCTAGAATTTCCAATCATGTTGCCCTTAACCTAAATTTTAATTCATTCTTCATTTATTTCATTTTACTTGTTTTTTCATCATTATTATTTTTTTATCATCATTTTTTTATCCTTTTCAATAAATAAAATAATAATTAACGTTAAAATTAAAATGGTCAAAAATTAGGTTATGACATTAGCTGTGTCCTCATTTTAGTCATTTGTTTCTGAACTCTATCTCAGACCATCTCATCATTGACCAATGATGTCTAGCTTGTGCTGAAATGTTGTGTACCTACCGTTGAAATAGTATAACCCACCCTTATATCTCAGGTCGATGCCATAAGCATAACATAAACCTATAAAAAAATAATTTCCACAAATTTCCAACTTGAGAATAAAATTGAAAAAATCTAATTGATACCCATTAAATAACTAATTACTTATGAAACCTATATAGAACATTGATGATGATATTTATTAATAACGTAACTATCAATTCAAAACTCAACTTTTTACTAAAAGTGAATTCATAATCCAATAACTAATTATCATTTCTATATTAATTTATTTTTGCATCAAAATGTGAACTAAATAATAAAATTAATAGCAAATAATTATAACCTAACTAATTATCTATTATTTGTTCAATTCAAGATTATTCAACCTAAATTAAATACATTTTAATATTATCAATTCCATAAAAAATTAATTTCCATAAATTTCCAACTTGAGAATAAAATTGAAAAAAATTAATTGATAACCATTAAATAACCCATCATTTCTTCAAATAAGTGATCATTCTAACCCCACACTTGCATTTATAGAGGACATCTTTAAGAAAAGACAATGAGGTAAGCTGACTAAAGGAGTATTTGTTCTATATATATATATATATTGAAGTAGTTAGTGAGTTTTATGTCAATTATTATGTCAATTATGAGTTTGTCAATATTGATGACCACTTCATTACTTCTATTATTTAAGGTCAAACCCTTGAGCTATCTCCTGCTGTCATTGGAAAGTTATATAAGCTACCTGAAATCATATATCCTAGCTTTATCTATAAGGGAATAAGAGCCCCTTCCAAGACTCAGATGAGTAATTTGTTTGTTGGCTCTATATCATCAAAATGGTCTGCCAAAGCACATAAACTGCCTATACACATCATGTTACCTCCTTACCTATTATTAGCAAAAATTATGCCAACAAACCTCTAACCTATTGCAAGACATATTGAGTTGACAATTGAAAAAACTCAGTTCATGCATGCTATTGCTATTGATGTTCCTATTGACCTAGCCACTTACTTTATTGATGTCATACAAAAAGCTACAATTAAGAAAGAAGTGGGTATGCCTTTTAAAGGGTTGATAATTAGGATAAAAGTCATGGACAAAGTACCTTTGCATGATAGTAAGCTAATAATCAAGATGTATGGAAAGATCTTAGTTAAAACTCTTGTGAAATTTGAAGTTATGGTCAGTAAAAAGAGGTTACATCCTGGAGAGTTTACCTTCTATCAGACCAAAACTCCTCAAACCAACCCCTACTCCTACTTATAATAGAACAATTACAAGTATTATCAAACATGTTTAATAGTTTTACTAGGAAGTGGAAACATAAGATTGATGTAGTTGATAAGTTGCTAATAGATATGAACCAAGATATTGTGCAGACTAATAATAGACTTGTTCAACTCAGCTTGGACATCGAACAAGTGCATTAGTTGTTATTGGTGATGATGAATATAATCAGTGCCAAACTAAGAGGGAGACAAAGATGCATGCAAGGAAGAGAAAGCAAGCCAGCCGTCAAATATGTTTTTTTATTGTTATGTAATTTTACTAATTTTTTTAATCAGTAATTAATATTGAATATTCTAGTCTATAATAACTAGAATATTTTTTTTTGTAGCATAAAAACTTGTATGTTGAATACTTGATGCATTTTGAAATTGATGTATAATATGGCAATATATGATGCATGATAATTGCACTTTGAAGATATTATGAACCATTAGGATGCAACATGCTACATGGAATATTCTTTGAATGTGTTATGAGCTGATTGCATGAAACAAGTTAGGAACTGTTAGGATGTTATTGTATAAATATTAATAATTGTACTCATACTACAAACCACTGTTTCAATTGTACTTGCAGGAATACTTTAAAGAAGTATTTGTTTATGATCAAACTATCTAAACTACTTGCATGATAATTCATTTTTATTATGTTTTGTCACAAATCAACCAAAAAGGGTGATTGTAAATGTCAAAATAATTGGCTTTGATTAGTAAATGATTATAATTTGCGTTGCTAAAGATGAATTTGTTTATATTATTAATTTAACTAAAATTAGATAAGTAATTAGTCAAGTTTATCTTTTAGGATATGACATGATTTTTTTATGTAATTATTTAATTTATTTGGATAAATTATATAAGAAGTTAAGATAGAAGATAAATACAAGTTATTTGAAGATAACTGTTAGAGAAGTGTTTTTATGAAACTCAAATAATAGTATGTTAAGAACGTAACAAACTAGGAAGCTTGAAGATACAATTCTTATCCTTATCAAATAGATGTGTATATAAGGAAGGATAATCTAAAGCATTAGCATGCGAAAATAACACTGGGAGAGCAACACTTGTAGCGGAGCAAGAGTGCCTAATCAGTTAAGGAGTTACACCGAGTTTCATACCATATATTCTTAACACGTGATTGTAGTGTGAAGAAGATTCTCAAGAAGAATTGTTCACTAAAGATCGAGTTGAAGAGCCTATAGACTCCTAGAGGGAGTTTCTATATTAACTGTTAGGAACTAAATGTTCCGGTTAGAATGAAAATAGTTTAGAGATTATCAGGTGTTTGTCTTAACAAGTAAGGTA
>Ga0325411_1006848_pt1 | contig 12472 bp, 10 predicted proteins | sample PopdelMetagenome_13_FD_206181 | JGI IMG/M metagenome (GOLD analysis project Ga0325411, IMG submission 206181) | Populus deltoides microbial communities from Bellville, Georgia, United States - Xylem-PdIQD-R4 | ecosystem: Host-associated > Plants > Phyllosphere > Stem > Wood/Secondary xylem... | reverse complement strand
TTTTGATTGTTACTTATTTTATTCGAAATAATTTATGAAATGTTAATTATTATTATTTTAATTTTTTCATCTTTTAATTTTTTTATTTTTTAGATTTGACCTCTATTATTTTGATTATTATTTATTTTATTTGAGATAATTTATGAAATTATATATTTTTTCAATTTCATTCCCATTCAACTTTTTAATTTGTAAGATTTGTTTCTCATTATTTTAATAAACTTGAAAAAAATAAAACATTAATAAGTTATTTTCTATCTTATTTTCTATAACATAACTAAATACTGAAAAATATTTTTCAATTTATTTTTTATTACACTACCAGACATCGAAAAATAATTCACTTTCCCGGAATTCACTTTAAAAAAAAACTACTTTCGAGCAAATAAACGAGTCTAAAAATAAATAAATTAAAATATTAAAATAAATAATTTTATCTGACTTAATCTTCAAACCCGTATAATAAAATCAACATTCACCATCTACTTGTTCTGTTTTTTCTCTTTCAAGAAAAAACATGTAAGAGAGAATATGAGATATTCTTGAAATTATATACCCAATTGCATGTAAAAAAACCATTTAAGTTAATAAATTAAAACCTCTCTTTTATTACATGTGAGTTTTAAATATTTGTCATGATGAATGATAGGTTATACTTTTTATTTTAAATAAATATTAAAACACATGGAATACCTAATGAACTCTTCAATGATAACTCATATTAAAATAAATTCTAGCCAATAAAAATAATATAGAAAGTGTTAATTAAAATCTTATAATATATGATTTAAAAAGCATTTTAATTTTTAAATAAATTTTTGAAAAATCTATCTAATAATCTATGAATCTCATTCTTTCATAGAAGGTCTCGTCAATAAACATCTTAACTTGATTTAAATAAAACAAGCAATTATATGTTATATAATTTTATAAAATAAATAGCTTTAAATCTAAAAAAAATATAGTTTATATGGTTGTTATATAATGTAAAAGGACCACCTCTCATTATACTCGACCAATACAAAAAAATTGAAACAAAGAAAAAAAATTAAAGTTTTGCCATTGACACTTTATCTCTTAATTAGTTTCATGTAATTCAGAAGGTAGGTTCCAACTAATTTAGGGTCTTCTCCCGTTCTCAAGAAGACCCTTCTTAACCGTCTAAACTCCAACGTCACATTGACGCCCCAAGGCTAGGCCTATAAATACCCCGATATTTGGCGCCCAAAACATTCTCAGTCGTCTAACTGAAAACTCCAAAACTTAGAGACCGAGCGAGAGAGATTGAGAGATTCAATAGCAATTTCTAGGGCTTACCCGTACATGCAATCGGTTATCGATTTCGAGATGCAGAAATTAGGGTATCCAAGCATGAAGACTTTGGATCAGTTCAAATCGCTATCAGGATCCGCAAAGAACTTCTCATTCAATTCGCGGCCATCAACGGACTCGACTACATCGGGAAGTTTCGCTAATTTGAAGATCACTGCAGGTTCTGATTGAAGGTTTTTGTTGATTTTTAGTTCTCTTAGAGAAATAACCTGAACATTTGCGATGATTTCTGTTTTGGATTTGTTTGTTTGCAGAGAAATTGGTCAAAGAACAGGCTTCCGTCAAAACAGATCTCGGGATGGCGGTACACGGATCTCTCTCTTTACATGTGTTAATTATATGTACAAGTATATGCACTTACGTACATTGATGTGTACTGGCTTGTACACACATGCTTCATTGTTGATATATGCATGTTTTCTATGATATACACGCATCTCTCTGCGATAATTGCTTATACGAGGAAAAGTTTTAATATCTTCAACTTAACCTTCTAATTTAATATAAATTACCGCTGTTTTATCAAAATTAGGTCTAGTTATTCTGTCCACTCCATGACAATTAAGGTTAGCGCATATTAAATAAAACTTTATTTTTTGTGGAAAACGTACTGAAGTAAATTAATTACACTGAACTGGATGTGGATTTTGATGGAGAATTCTCATTATATAGAACACCAAGCTGAAGAAATCAATGGAGCATATCCATGTGTTGGAGGATAAGTTGCAAAACGCGTTTAATGAGAATGCAAAGCTTAAAGTAAAGCAGAAAGAGGATGAGAAGCTTTGGAAAGGATTGGAATCAAAATTTTCTTCAACAAAGACTCTGTGTGATCAATTGACAGAGACCTTACAACACTTAGCCGGTCAGGTTCAAGATGGTAGGTATTTCTATAAGCTAGAGGTCTTCAAATTCTGTATAGTTTTTGTCGTTAGTGGTGACAGTTGCCTTTAACCTGCTTCCACAGCTGAAAAGGATAAGGAGTTTTTTGAAGGCAAACTGTCTGCAAGCTCAAATGGCATTGACTATTTGAACCAACAACTGAATGATTTATCTGTGAAATTAGGCTCTGCGGAGGAAACTATTAGAACTCGTGAGTGGTTTACAATTTTATCATTTTCCACAAACAGCTTTCCAGTTTCCAAGATGAGGATTGTTTCAGTGCGTGTGTATGGTGTGTTTGCTGCCACTATTAGCAAACAGGACCTTACTGTTGATTTTCTGATAAAGCATCGCAAGGCTGTGTTTGCTTGGCACTACAATTCGTGATTCATAATGTTCTTGAATCTTTTATGTAGGTGAAAGGGAACTACAGGAACTTGAAATCAATAAGGAGGAAAGAAATAAGATCTACATAGAAGAACTACGCCAAACTACCAGTCTGATAGAAGAAAAAGGTACATGATGTTAAAACAGGCTGATCATTTTCTGGACTTGCTATTTACACCCTTCAACAATTAACTCTTCAAGCACATGGATTTACAAACAACATTGATTGTGGAACAATTTTTTCTCTGATATGTTTATTTCCCAAAGAGGAAAAGAAAAGTGGAAGGTTATGCTTCAAACACCTTTTAATCACATACAATGTGGTTCAGCCACGCCTTAATGAGTAAGAAGGTGCTTATCAGGCACACATCTCATTTTCCATTTGTCTATCGAATTAGGAAATTGCTACTAGTTGCGTAGAAGATAATGTTGCGTTGGCATTATGTTATCTTCATTTTCATTATCTTCCTTGGTGTATTTTTTTATATTTAAATTTGGACATGCTTACCGACTTGGATTGCCTTCAGACCATTATCAACATTGTTCCTGATTAGTCACTTAGGTAGGAAAAGAAAACATGAAATTACTGTTAGTGAACTCGGGGTTGAGTTCCTTTTCAACCATGTGGATTTTCTTTTAGTGGTCAGAACTCGCTTTCAGTTTTGGTATAATTGTTGATGTATGGATCTTTGAACTCACTCTAATCAACATCGTGGAGTTCTTTTCTGAATTTAATTTGTTTCTTTTAGGGCTGAAATTAGAGCAGTGAAATGTTTATTGTTTCATTTGTTTCTTGGCCTAAACTGTTTCATGAATTCCATTGTATATAAATTCTTTTCTAGTGCCTTTAGAAGCTTCTCAGTTTGGTATTGGCAGCTATACCCCATATCTTCTCGAGTGAACTTATATTACATTATCTCATGCGTTTGCTTGCCCTGGAGTTGCAATGCTAGTAGTGATACGAGCCTCTATAGCATTTTTTGTATTCCTAGTGATGCTGGCTCCGCCCACATTGGGATTTTCAGAATTTCTGCTACTTCTAGTGAGCATGTATCTCTTTATGTAGTTCATAAAATATCTTAAAATGGCAACAAAAAATAAGAGGAGAAATACCTAGCTCATAAAGTATTATGTTTTGAGACCACGTTGCCTATGATCCATAATGTAGTGGCTCATGTCAAATTCTGCAGATGTTGAAAAGTGCATCTCATACATGTATGCTGATTGACTTTTAGTTTTAGGAGCCGTGTCCTACCTCAGTCTCAGATTCTGTGCATTGCTTGTAAAGGCGTTCTTCTTCATTTTCTTTTCTTTTGCATGCAGATGCCATGCTAAAGAAGTTTGAAACAACTGTAGCAGCTAATAGATTGGCCGCGGAGGACCTAAACTCAAAATTGGAAGAGATGAACCGTGAATTGAGACTGAAAGGAGACAAAATTAATAGTTTAATGACCACTCAAGAGAACTTGGCGAAAGAAATGAGTGACCACCAATCGAGAAGCAATGATTTTGCTAACAGATTGGCCATATCACTCCAAGAGTTTAAAAACCTAGAAGGCTTTCTTCATGTACTGGCTGCACAATTGGTTGAGTTGGATAAACAAAGTTTGACTTTTACCACCAAGTTTGATCAGCTAAACTCTCTCTATGATAGTTGCTTTAAGTTGGCCCAACAGGAGAGAGAACTTGCTGTGAAGCATGTCCAAAGGCAGTATGATCAGCTCCATGACCAGTCTTTGTCTGTAAAGTCAGAAAAAGATGCCATGAAATTGGTAAACCAGGAGTTAAATGATAAGATCATTGAACTTCAGAAATCCCAAGAGTCTATTATGGCACAGCTTTCAGAAGAATGTCAGTCAGCAAAAGAAAGAATTCAAAGTTTGGAGTCTGAAGCTGAAATGCTGATGTCAAAGAAGAAGGAAACGGAGATGTTGGTTTCAAAATTAGAGGAGAAAATTGACACCTTGTCAGAAGGATCGAGGTCATCTGAGAATAAAATGGTTTGTGACTTTTTCTATTGCGTTCTCTCTTTTAGGTCATGTCTGAGCGTGCACTTTTAATACTCCATCCTTTACTTCTATCTTGCAGCAAGATTTGTTGTTGAAAATTTTAGCATTAGAAATTGAAAACAAAGACAATGCAGAGAGGTTACAGGATGAAATACAGAGAAAAGAAGAAGAAATAGATTCTTTGCGAAAGGAAAGTGAGAAACATGAGCAACAGCTAGATTCATTGGAGAAACAGGTTTGCCAGCTCCATAGTGTCTTAGAGGAGAAGGAACAGCTTATTGTTCAATATAAGGAAAGAGAAAAGAAGTTGGAAGATCAAATCACTGAGGTCTGAACGAAGTTAAAACCTTTTGGATTCTTGCAACTTTCAAATGTTTCTGAGGTTTTGTATATTGTGGCAGAATCAGGCATCGTTGACTGCTGCTGAAAGCCAACTTACTAAAGCAAAGAAGCAGCATGATATGCTGCTGGAGAGCAAACAATTGGAGCTATCAAGACATTTGAAAGAAATATCTCAGAGAAATGATGAGGTGCTATCATTTATCATTACCTTTTACGAATCCTCAATGAGTTGTGCAGTACTTTCCCATTGAAGCTGATTTCTACAGGCTATTAATGACATTCGGAAGAAGTATGAAATGGAAAAGCTAGAGATTGTTAACATGGAAAAAGAAAAGGTTTGCCCATCCTATAATTCCCCTACATGCTAGGCCATGAAACATGGGATTCATGGGTTTGGTCTTTCAGGCAGACAAAATCGTATTAGAAATGGAAAGAAAATGCGACCAAAAGCTTGTCCAATGCAAAGAAGAATCAAGGAGGCAGATGATGTGCGTTCAGGGGGAACATGTGGCTCTGGTATGCACCAGAAAGTATTGCAAACTTAAAATTGAATTTAATCATTATACTGAATTTGAGGCATACAAGGACCTAAATGTTTTTTTTTTTTAAAAAAATTGGATTATGTTTACAATTGCATTAATTCTTATTATTTGCACACTTATTACAAAAATAAACAAAAAAATCTTTCTTGAGTGTGACGGATCCTTATTTCTTTTTTAATTACCTGGAACCTGTAGACTAAGAGATACAGTGAAGTTCTGCAGTCTGCAAATTGACCATTTTATCCGTTATGTGTATTATCAAAAAGTTGTGCATCGCTATTAATCTTGAGGACTGTTAGCTGTATTATAACTCACATATGCCGGCAAATGGCAATTTCCTAGAAGATATAAAATTAACTATATAACTATATAGGAGAGGAATTTAGAAAAGCAGTTTTGTCATGCTACCAAATTGCCATTGAACAATTTATTTATGGAACTGATTTCTGAGTTAAATTTTTGTAAGTTTCTAACAGTGTTTGCTACATTAACTGATCTTTATTTGACAATTAGAGCCTTGATTTTTCTATGTTTTGTTACAGTTGCTGATCAATTTACATTCTGCTCATTGTATAGGTCTTAGGCATTCAGCAGGAGTGTGATAGAAAGGAGATCAGTCTTAAAGCTGCTCACAGTGAAGAACTAAAGTGTGCCCAACTTCAAGCTGAAAATGAACTGAGAGAGGTATTTGTAGCTAGCAATTATTCTGTTAAACGTGCAGAAATGACTGCTTTGGTTTCTGATAGTTTATTCACTTGCCCAGAAAATAAGAGAATTCGGGAATGAACATGAAGTTCAAATGAAAGCTTTGAGGTGCCAGCATGAAGATGAGTGCGGGAAGCTTCAGGAGGAGCTGGATCTCCAAAAGTCAAAGGTGTGCATCTCTAAAGTTCTATATCATATTACATTATCTGAGCTGCGAATGTAGCTTGATTATAGTACATTGCAGGAAGACAGGCAGAGGGCTTTGTTGCATTTGCAGTGGAAAGTGATGAGTGACAAGCCACAAGAAGACCCAGAAGTGAATTCGAAAAAGGTTGGCTTTCTCCCCTCGCACATGTAGGGTGGGAATACCTGGATGTTAAGATGCTAATCTTTTTAGTTATGAAGGAATTCCCATTGATGGTCTCTTTTCCAATGAAATTGTGTCACATCATTCGCAATAAATTGCAATGCTACTCATGATCTGACAATGAAATAAATCCTTGCTGATTTTTATATCTGACTTCTGACTGTCAGTGCATAAGTTCAGAAGTTAAGGTTTTTTTTACTTCTAGTCCCGACATAGTTTATTGAAGTATTCTTCTAATGTCGTGTCCTAGCCCCAATCCAGACCGGTGAAATTTCAGCTGTTTAATATTTTATCTTTGTATGCGTACAGAATTTCTTATTTCATGACTTCACACTGGCAAATAAAATGTCTTTCATGTCTTCAAGTATCATCTAGATTGAATCCTAAAGCAGTTCTTTTGCTGCATTACCTAAATATATTACTCATTCTCTCACATGAAGTAAATATTATGTGCTTCGTGGCAAAGTATATTATATCATTTTCCTTTCATTCTGCCTATGGAATTTCCTATCTTTTATCCATAGATCACTAGTGAATGTGCAAGATCACTAAACATGACAAAATTGATGACATTATTATGTAGAAGGAATATTCTGTTTCATCTGTTAAGATGAGAGGTCCTGGTGGTGCTAAAAGAAGCCACAATTCTCTGGGAAGTTTACAGAATGAAAAGAAGGTACCAGAGAGCAAAGGATCGTTTTACTTCCATTCAGAGAAATCTCTGTTGTAAAATTTTTCACTCTATTTGTTTTCCTGTAATATTTATAGGATTCACTTTGCCTGAAAGCTACACAAACTCCAGTGACAAAGTTATTGAAGAAAGTAGAGACTCCGAACTCAGGAAGTGTGATGGTTATTCCTAAGCATCATAAGAAGGCGAGATACTTCTATACTTGGTATTTTTGTTGTACAAAAAAATGGGATGACCTTAGACTGAAGCTGCAATTTTTTTGTTATCGTGTCTGGTCTATATTTTAGAAAGTGGTTTCCCATCATCCTTCCCCTTCCTTTTTGGACTTTATTGCATGGCAGGTAACTCACCATGAATATGAAGTTGAAACCAACAATGGACGAACAATCACTAAACGCAGAAAGACAAAAAGTACAGTCATGTTTGAGGTATGCACAAAGTCTTTGTGTGCCCTGTTACACCTGCTGTGTGTGCACAAACGAAGTTAAAAAGGACATAGGCTGCTTGCTAGTATTGAAGGACCTCCATGTTTACTGTGCTTAATGCTGGGTTTCATTGTCTTGTTGCATCAGGACCCAAGAAAACATGAGAGGACACGGACAAATACTCCAAAGGCCAGAACTCCAAGAAGTGTTGCCAAGGTAAACTATAGACATGTTATTTCCAAAATCTTGATTTTTCAATTGTGGTTTAATGTATTCTTTCCTTTTCCTTCAAAAATTTGCCAACTTCTGTTTTTAAGCATAACTACATAGAAATATCACTTCGTAGTTTGGTACTGCAAAGGTTTACCACAAATTGGATGAACCATTAGTTGATTAATCAGTGACATTGTTCACCTCTCCATCTTATAAGGAGGCCGAATGAGCAACCCCGTGTGGGCAGCCATATTGGAGTTAAGTTTTCTTTTTTGTTCATCTGCTTCATCCTATTTGCTTTTTAGAGTATGGGTAAGTTTTATTGCCTGATTTGGAATGGTATTTCGACTTCCATTCAGCTCCACAATGGTTCCTGCTGTAAACCTCCATGCTAAGAAAGTCCTACCACCAATTATACCGAGTATCAATTCGTTTTGTACGTGTTGTATTTTCCCCGTATGCCAATACCATGCTATTGATATCGGAATGATAAAAAACTAGAAGGTTTTAAGAAAGGAACCTTGGAAGCATGAACAATGGAGGCTAAATCTTGGCAAACTACAATTTTATGGCATTGGGCAATGCACAAGGACATGTTTGGTTGTTTAAACTAAGTTTAAGTACTGATTCCTTGGTGCTTATTTTTAGTTGTTAAAAAACATTTGTAACGCAGGGACTTAAGGGAGGGGATCAGTCACATCCATCAACCATTGGCGATTTGTTTTTGGAAGGCTCTCTGAATCCTTACGCAGATGATCCATATGCATTTGGTTAGAGGTAGTTTTCTGATTCTGAACATGTAATTTTCATTTGGCATAATATTAGCATCCATTAATAAGTCTTTTCCCTTCCCGCGTCAATGTGTCTTGGCAAATTGGAAACTCTTCTTTTATGAAAAAACAAGTATCTCAACCATGAGACAGCATCTACTTCAGATTCATGGCACGCCTAGTCAACAGATAGCCTCCTTTAGGATGTTATAATATGTTGGTTTATGAAATCTCAACCAGAAACATCAATACTCACCATGTTGAGAATGCTAATTTCCCGATGAAATCGTTGCATCCGAATTAGATGGTGCTTGCAAGTGGCACAGTTTCCTGTAAAACTAGGCAGAATAGGGAGCCTTTTTTGGGACAAGAATGACGAAAAATGAAAATGAAAATGAAAGTTTCATGACCAGACAAACGATTGGCTGCAACTTGCAGGGCAGCCGTAAGAAAAGAAGATTGCCAAATAACTTACGGGCAAACTTTTTCCTCTGTAATATGCCTCACTAGAGGCAGGTCAAGATATATGTTACACGTGCTTTTATCTCAATTTGGAAGCAATCCTTGCTGCAGATGTTTTGAAGGTCAAGGGACTGGACAAGGGTTCACAGAACAACATACACAGGTATGGAGCCTGAAAGCACTCTTCTCCGTCAGAGAACACTTTTTGAGAACAACTTTGCTGATAACAACATAGCATGATAACGTGGAGGAAGTATCCGAGCTTCTACGGGTTCTGTTGTATAATTTTCAATGCTGGGCCAAGATGCTTAAACTGTTCTAATTGAACGCAACTAGTTGTGAAGGACAGTAAATTGGTACAACTCCTACGTAGGTGTTGCGTACATAATTACATGGGTGCAGTGTGATAAGACGTTGAGTTTTTGAACTTGGATCATTTCATTTCTTTAAATCCGTGCGCTTAGATGCTTTAGCTCACGACTACGATATATGAATGAGTGGACTGGATTGTTTGGGGCCTTGTAACTATTGGGTGGAACCAGCCGGAACTAGGTTCAGAGGGTATTTCAAAGTACAGTAGCTTATGCTACTGTGTTTGTTAAAAAAAAATATTTTTAATTGTGATTTATTAAAAAATATATATATTTAGTTAAAAAAATTATTGTTGATTAAAAGATAGTTCACATGTATTTAGTTAAAATGTTTTTATAAGTGTTTTTGCTAATAAAATTATAAAAAAAACATGCTAACAATTTTATATTTGTGAATGATATTAGGGTGCATTGTAATTTTTATACATCATTAAACATATATGATATTATTATATATTGGTGAGTTGCATAATTGAATCATTCTTTCGGACTCTTTAGTTTTAGTTGTTGAAAATCTTATGTGAATCTAAATATTTTTATTTATTTGGATACTCAACATCAATTTGTGCATCAACATAGACGTAAATGTTATTAACTTTTCAGTTGGAAAGAAATGTTTTTAAAAAAATTTAATTTTTTTATTTTAAATTAATATTTTTTTGATATTTTTAGATCATTTTAATACGCTAATGTCAAAAATAATTTTTAAAAAATAAAAAAATTATTATTTTAATATATTTCTAAAAAAATACTTTAAAAAATTTTGGTTGATAAAAACCCTGCTCGAAGCACATTTTAATTAGCTTTTGCAATTATAGTTTTAAGAAAATTAGGTTTTTTTTAAAAAAATATTTTTAATTATAGTTTTTTAAAAAATAAAATAAATTTTGCAAGCAAAATAAATAAAAAGAAGTTATTCATGAGTAAAAATATGTTATTTTAATTTTTACAAAATAAAAATTTTAAACATAATTATATATTATAAAAAACAAAAAGTTTGTCCCAGCAATGAAAAGTTTTTCTCTGTGATTAAGCAAAAAGCAAAAATTACACAACGGTACCTAAATAGCCTTGATTTCTGATCTTCAAGTTGAACTTGGATTGAACAAATCCACCTTCGCATAACACCCCCATCTCCCCTCATCAGCTGGTGGATGGGAACTGCCCAATGATTCCAAACCATCATGTCTTCTATTGAAGGACGGGAAAGCTTTCTCACTGCGCTTACACTTTCAAACACATTTTATCCAAGTAACAGCTTTCAATGCTTCGTTTGCTATTATATTCGTGCGCTGTATGTGTGGTTTCCTCTCCGCTCTCTTGGTTCCAATGTGACTATTTTCTTGCATCTGCTGCGTCGACTATAAGCTATGGTAGCTAAAGTCCGTCGTTTCTTCAAAAACAGAGACTACTATTGGATTCAAAGCATCTGGATATTGTAGTTAGAGACGAGAGTGGGGCATCTATTTTAACAAACGCTTAAAGCATTTAAACCGCAAGGTAAATTCGGTGATTTTACATGCGCATCATATGTGCAGTTTGGATATCAATTTAGCACTTAGGTTGCTAGGTACAATTACATTGGTTTGTCTATTTCAACAAGCAAACTGTAGCCATAAATATAAGCTCACCATGTTCAGAGAGGCAATCATTTCATACATGACATTGTTGAAACTGGTCCCAAAGGAAGCAATTGCAATTAACCAATTAAACTGACAACCGTTGGCGTAGAGACTAGAGAGTTAAATCAAAGAAGTGACCCAAATCTCTACTACTAGAAGCGAAATAAGATGCTACCATCAAATTCAACCTTGCATGAGCACAATCACTAAAAGGAAAGTTGAAATAGAAAGCACAGCCATGACCTGAAGAATCACTTCCATCAAGCCACAGAGTTTGATCCTCTTACTCTTCAATCGCTCCCTCGCCAATTCCATCTTCAGATCGCCGATCTCTCTCATCATCATCTCCTTCTCCTGCAACGAGTTCCAATAAAAACAAACGCATAGAATTTCGAAGAAAGATTAAAAATAACAGAATGACTTGATTGAGATAGACAGGGAGAGTGCGTTTTTAACCTCTCTCTGGTCGTCGATTGAAGTTGTGAAGTGGCGATTTGGGAACGATTTGAGAAAGGAGAGAAGAATGGCAGCTTTGGCACATCGAACGGCGACTTGTGATTTTAGAGGTTTGTCTTTGCTCTCCATCTTCTCTGCTCCTTCCATCCTGACTCTGATCTCTCGCTTTCGCTCCTTTCTTGCTTTTGAAAACAAGAGGTGATTCTCTCTTTTGAAAATTTGGAGGAGGGAATGGATCGAGTATACTTTGATATACAAAGGCGCGCTACCTCCTCCAGATTTTGAATCTTGATTTTCGAGAATAGCCGCGCAGCAAGCATGCCGCCTGCTAAGTAATCAACAAATTGGGCCTGTCCCTGATTCAGCCCATGTTCTTTTGGAAAAGGCCCAGTGACTTACTGCAAGAAACACGGGAAATATCCTACAACCAAGCAATTCTGTGCTAGTTTACTAAACATGTGTCGTGCATCAGAGTTATGTTCCTATTGTCTGAGTAGGTACTTGAAAGATGAACGCATCAGAATTTCTCAGCCTCTCCTGATGGATAAAATGCGTTGCTGTACAATTTATGCGAATTCTTCTAATTTCGAACAATTGCTTTTGTGCTAGTTTCCTCTAGGCGAAGCAGCACTAGCTAGGTTGATTATATAATCGTTGAAATCATAATGTTGGATCGGAAGTGTAGGGGTTACGGAGACGAGATGCTTAAGCAAATCCTACGTGTGCACGTGAACGCACCTAAACGATATGATTCACTGAATGGTACAGTAGTGGTGAGTGGTGACCCAACCACACAACGTGAATCACTGAAGTCAAGTTGAATGGTAGGGTAGTTATGACCTTACCGAGAAAGAAAAGGAAAACATTATAAAACAATTGAAATTCAAACATATACT
>Ga0325411_1006846_pt1 | contig 12473 bp, 9 predicted proteins | sample PopdelMetagenome_13_FD_206181 | JGI IMG/M metagenome (GOLD analysis project Ga0325411, IMG submission 206181) | Populus deltoides microbial communities from Bellville, Georgia, United States - Xylem-PdIQD-R4 | ecosystem: Host-associated > Plants > Phyllosphere > Stem > Wood/Secondary xylem... | reverse complement strand
AGAAATTAAGATACTCAATTCCATGCATGTTTAGAAATTTCCTAGGCATGCCATACTTTCTATCTATAGGAGTGAAAGATGTCCAGGGAGATTCAAACTTAAGAAGTTTTGCACCTTGAATAGCTTCGAACTTGGAAATTCTTGCTTCTGTCAACACAGAAATTGAACTCATAAATAAGATCACATAGGCTATAAGCAAAGCACAGGCTGCAGCTTTCCTATGGAACCACCCCATTCTGCGCTGTAGTGATGCAAACACGTTTAAGCCTGAAATATATGTGGATCTCAGCTTACTTTATAGAACATTGGATCAACTTGTCAAATTTAAAGTGCCGGTTAAGCCCAAAATTCTTGTGTACACATTTTTTTATTTTGTTAGTCCAAGTCAAAAGGATTTTTCTCACTTTCTTTTAAGTCTTGTAGGAAAAGGCTCCAAAATTCCAAATCAACGCATTGAATAATTTATCATGGAGTTTAGTGAGAACGACAATTTTTCACTTGCGATGAGTCTTTCTTCTCATAAGCACCATGTTTCCAGTCATTCAATTGATTACCATGATATTTTCTATACAAAAGATGCCAACCATATATTCATTGAGCAACCTTGATTTTGTTATCCTCGTCCATAATTTCTTGGGTTTTTTTTTTCGTGCAACTTATCATAAACTCTAATTTCTACACCTCTAATCTTTCAAGTCGAAGCAGAGTCTGAGCAGTAAAGTCGTGGCCCAATAAAGGCTATATCCAGAAAAATTGTGAGGCCCAGAATTGAGATCCAAGAATGACTTCAGAAAAGTTGAAATAACAGGGCCTAGAGAAAAAAGATGACCGATTGATTGGGCTAGCTTGCTAAACAGTATTCGAACTTGTTATCTTTAAAAAACAATCAGTGCCTCTCACGACATCATATTAGCATATGCTACCCTTGACTGAGACTAGTGAGAAATATTTAGTTAAATTAGCTACAGAAAAATTATTATTTAACTACTTAAAGAAAACATTATTACTATATTTTTTGAATTCTTACTTGAAATCTAAGTAATGACATGAAAGGCGTAACTTCATCCAAAATTAAGAATGGTAATGGATATCTAAGAATCAGATTTTACTATATTTACTTGTTATCTAATAAATTAAAAAATTTAAATATTTGTACCTTACATTACCAGATAAATTCAACGCAATAATAAAATATTTTATCGGTGTAAACACATTAATTCTGCAAGTATAAATATTACTAACGATTTTATCAATGAAAACATGTTGTCAAAAACTATCTCATCATTAATGTTATATATGTGAATAATTTTATTTGTGATTTTTATACCAATAAATATAACAACGAATTATTATTACCACTTCTTAAAAATGAGGCTGGCCAATATTTATCATCAAATTCAATGGTGGGTATTATCAAGGAAATTCTAATGTATACTTTTGTCGGTAATATGTCTTTCTCACTAATAGTTTTGTTTACAAATTACCAAAGTCATATTCTTTCAGTGATCCATCAAGGTAAAACAATTAATAATTTTTTGTAATTCACTTATGTAAATGTTTATCGTTAGAAATTTCATAGATGTTTAAATAAATAATTTTTAAAAAAAAAACTATAAAACAATTTCACAAAGGCATTAAACAACATCAAACAACTAATTTAAATTGAAAAATAAATTTTATATAATGTAAAAATCAAGTACAAATATCTATACAAATCAATTACAAGCTCTAGTTGTAATTTTTATGTGTTTATATGTGTTTTTATATACAATTCCATCGGAATATGACCTCCATTTGGGTCTACTCATACATATTTATGTATATTTTTATGTTTGTATTTGTTGTTACTCTTTGTTGATACTTATAGACCTGAGCAAAAGAAAAAACCCTAAAAGAAACTAACTTCAAGGGAATTATAGTTTACCATATAAGGAATTTATGGACTCCTTTCGGGATTGTGCTAGTTTGATCCAATGAGCTTATTAGAGATGGCACAATCCTCTTGAATTAGTAAGTTAAAGGTCTACATGGCACTTGGACCCAAAAGGGGAGAAGAATCTTGTGTGGGCATAAAGTGCTTGGACAAGATTGGTGACCCATCAAGCCTTGGGTTGGTGATCTTAATGGGTCTTATCTCATATTTAGTGCCAAGACCCGGTGATGGATGGTACAAATCCCAGCCCAATTTTAGGGCCATCACTAATGTGATTGGTTTGGGCTCTAAAATGAAGATGCTAAACACGTGCCTATCAAATCACAAAAGGTGATATTCTTAGAAAACGTTTGGCTGCGAGGTAGTTTCCGCGTTTTATTGTCATCGCAGTATCAGCTATTTGATAAATGATAAATCATTATTTATTGTTAATATGACCTACCAAATTTTGTGGAGACGTTTGTGTTCCATTGAAAGCAGCTCTAAGCTGCTTTACCTGTGTCTACATTGTAACCAGTGAAATTTTTTTCAAATTATGTCTTAATAAATAATACAATTCACTTATATTTTTTTTTTAATATGTTTATTTTTTGTAATATTTTTTTTTAAAAAAAAATTAGTTTAGAGTGAATTAAATTCACTCGTACTATCATGTGAACAATATTTTTTCCTGAAAAACTAGTGTAAAGTGAATTAAATTCACTCACACTGTAATATCAAATCAATTTTATTCCTGATAATATTTTATTGCACGCTCACAAAAATATGGAAACTGTAGTTCTTGTCAGATGAATTTTATACATAATGAAATTGTAGATGGTTTGATGGAATAATAAAAAATATTTTATATAAAGCATTATTTATTTCATGATATAATAGTAATAGTTAAATCTATAATATTTAAATTAAAAACCATTAAGATTAATATATATATTTTTAAAATTATTTTATAACCTCAATTTCAAAAGCATTTTTAACCAAACACATTAAACTATTTTTTGTTCAACCACACTTTTAACTAAACACCTATTTTTTCAATCCAACCTCAACTAAAAGTACTTTTTATAAAACAACTTTTTTCAAATCACAATCACAACAGCTACCGCAATACCAAACACACTCTTAGGCTACATTACTCAAATCGCAAAAGGTAATATTCTTAGGCTACATTACTAATTTGTTGGATAAGAAGAGAAATGTATCTATGCAAGCAAAATAAGGACTACCATCTCCCAAATCAACTTGGAAGTTCTTTTTGTTTCACTTATTAGTGGATTGCGTTAAGTGCAACACAACTAAGTGCCTTTCCTTGGTAAATTATTAACTTTCTTACAAAAGTTATGGCTATCTCAAGAGATACGATAGGAATACGAGAATTTTCTAGTGCAATTGATAGAGTATTCAAAGGTGTAGATATATATTATCTTGTGATGAGCTGACAAATGTGCTCAATATTCATCAATACTGACTAATCTCCAATGCTAGATAAACATAATTACTTGTTGTTTGAATAAAGTTACAGACATTACTAGGATAATTTCATAATTAAGTTTCATCTCAAAATCAAATTCTAAAAGAGATGAATGAGATTTAGTGGGAATAAACATATCCACCAGTATATAATCCAAATCCATTGAAACACCGAATGAAAAGAAAAGGAAAGAAAGTTGTGACAAAATAGTGAGGTCATATGTTCGCATAAAATTTTAAATTGAGGTAAGTAAGGTAGTACATTAATTCAAGTCTGAAAAAATAGTAACACTCATTCAATTGTGTGTGTGTGTGTGTGTGTGTGTGTGTGTGTGTGTGTGTGTGTGTGAGAGAGAGAGAGAGAGAGAGAGAGAGAGAGAGAGAGAGAGAGAGAGAGAGAGAGAGAGAGAGAGAGAGGGGGGGGGGGAGGTTTTGAAATCGTTCGCATTAAGCCTGTATGGGAGAGTGGTTGTGGTTGTTTTTCAAAGTATTTTTCATGCCGAAATACATCAAAATAATATTTTTTAGATCAGCGTATCAAAACGATAAAAAACACATAAAAAATTATTTTTAAAAAAAATTAAATTTTTAGAGAATACGGTTTGTTCTCAAATGAAATGTAAATCAAACTAGTTTTCAAATCGACTAAAAAAAACATTTTATTTCTTATGGAAGAAATAAATCTAGCTATTCTATAACAATTAAAAAAATCTCAAACTATATCATTCCTCATGGCTTTTGGGACAATAATAAAATTTAAGCATATAAGAAGCAAATGTATGCTGTATATGTATATAGTATGTAACCATGTAGGTTAGTATATAAGTCCATTGAATGTGAAACAAAGGATATTTGGAATCTTCAATGGTGGATTACAGGATAAAGTGCATCATTTGCCTTCTAATCATTAAATTTTGGACGATGATAGTTAACACTCAATAGTTAAAGGTCTAATTTTCGACATGTGAGAGAGAGAGAAAAGCGCACACCATAATTTGATTATGTAGACCTAACAAGCCGTTAATCCCAATTAATTAAGCTAACCCGTGCCCATTGTTATTTGGCTCCCTCCACTGCTTGTTCCTGTGGTTTGTGTGAATATGTTTGGGAACGCGGTGCAAACTGTGTTTTTAAAAAATTTAAATTTTTTTTTTAAAATTTAATATGGTTTATACGTTTTGAATCATTTTGATGTGCTGATGTCAAAAATAATTTTTAAAAAATAAAAAAAAATATCATTGACATGCATTTCAACAAAAAAAGTTATTTAAAAAGCAACCGCTACCATATTGTCAAGCACCTTACACCAAGAGAAACTTTACCTACTTCCATCCCTGTCTCCCTCTTTTCTCTAAAAAGAATTCTTGATTAAGGGAGAAGACCCACCACTCCGGGATGTCTGAAAGTGATTGCAGTTGTTTTTTAAATTATTTTTAAAAGATAATATTTTTTAAAATTTTTTAAAATTATTTTTGACATCAACACATCAAAATAATGTAAAAATACTAAAAAATAATTAATTTAAAACAAAATTTAATTTTTTAAAAAGCATTTTTAAAATGTAAAAACAAGTTTAACACTATATTTTTTTTTATTACTCCAATTCACTTCGAGTCTTTTAGAATGTGATGTCAACAACAAGTGAATAGATTACAAATTGACATCTCTAAATTAAAAATAATTCTCTTCTTCTAAAATATATGCTTCTTTTAATAGCTTGATAATTTAATATTGTGAAGTTATTTCTTTATGTATTGGCTTTTTAGTTGTATCCCTGTCAATGTTTGCGTGGAGTGGAATTCCAGGTCAATGGGCCGCATCCTCCAAATTGTTAAGCACTAAAGAACAAGACCATCCAGCCATAAAGGAAAGGATGTGGTTGGTCCAGAATGATAAGAACATGATGTCAATCTTTTTCTTAGGATTTGACATCACTATTCGAGGTTTTACTTCATAAATAATCTTCCATTCTCTCTCGCATAATATTATAGATATAGTTGTGAGATATATATTATGAATCAGCGGTAAGCACCAAGAGGTTAATTACTATTTGGCTCTTGAGAGGACTCAAGCATAATATTTCTATTTTTAAGTCTTTGGCCCTTGAGAGGACTAAAGCATAACATTTCTGTTTTGAAAACTTTGGCTCTTGAGGTGTCAACTCAGCTCCCCTGATGATTCTATTTTAGTTTTTTCATTTTCAAAACTTTTTTTTTAATCGAGTTCTTGCATGATCTGATTAGTTTAAATTAGTTTTGAAATTAAAAGAAAATTATCAAATTAAAAGACAAAAGAAAGGAGTTGAGTCCTTTAATTTACAGGAAGCAGCTATTAAACCCAAAATCCCCTTTTCGTGACGCTGTGCACGTCACGAAAATCTTCATCCTCGGATCCAGATTCAAGAGAGTAGTCTTGAATTGATGAGAGTTTTGGACATGAAGGTTGTCCAATCTCTGCCACTGAAATCTGAAACTGTTCCCCATCTAAAGTCAGTTGAGTTCTGTCATGCAAAGAGTCTGTAGATGGTGTAGCAATTAAGACATGGACTCCAGAGATGTAGCTGTGGCCAACACTACTTAAGTCATATCCAATGACCTTGCCTTGTGCTGCTAGAATATTTGTAATGCGGTCCTTATTCCATGCAGCCAAAGGCAACCCAGAGATATTAACCCATGTAAATCTACCAATAGCTCTGTCTGCTCTTGGCCATGGTCTGATTTCAGTAAAAACTATTTCCCATTCAACAGCTTCTAACTTAGTAGCTTCAATCATGGAGTCATAAGTGTTAAAAGTTAGAATAACTTGTTTTGCTCCCAAAAATTTTAAGCCAATCATCCCCAATCCACTTTGCATCAGCTTTGTTTTGAGAGCAGTATAGTCAACATCAAATGCAATAACACACACAAGAATTATATGCAGCCACTCTACATCTTCGTCCTTAGTTTCATGTATCATTGTTCGTGCCTCTAGAGTTTTTCCACATCCTGGTGTTTTGACCAAGTCTACATAGTTCCGTCCATCTCTAACGCGTGTCCAGGTTTGATTTGTCTTCGATAAAGCTTCCTGTTTTCCCATTGACAAGTTAATAGATGGTTTACTAAATCGCACCTTATTAGCCCTGAGTTTATAGGTGTTAAACCAGATAAGATTCAGCCTTTCTTTGAGGATATCCTGTAGTTGGTGTGATTGTAATGTGACAAAACCAAAGCGTCTTCCCAATTTCATTTTCCTTCTGGAGACAAAAAGAGAAATAACTTTTCCATGTTTCTTGAACTCCTTTTTCAGTTCTGTATAAGTCAGCTCAGCTGGAAAACGTTCGAAGTAGAATTTGAACGACAAGAGTGGATTATGTATATGTTGCTTGATGGTATAGGATAAATTAAGTTTTCATGGGGGAGAAGCCTGAGCACTTCAGGTGATTTAGCAAGAAAAGCTTAAAGGTGAAGAGAAAGCTTTTTGAAAATGAAGACAGGGGAGAAACTGGAAGCTGAAAAAGAGGAGAATTTTGGGTGAAGGTTGAGAAGGGTAGGATTTAAAGGTTTTAATAGTAGCTGTTTGTGTTTTGAAAGCTATTGTTTAGAGGAAGAACATGGCGGGTAAGAAGTAAAAAAAGGATGAGAGGCTCTGTTTACACAGTGTCATTATATGCTGTTGTGTGTGCCGCTTGTGTTTCCTGCCGCATCTCCTACATGTCCAAATTTGACTTCTTTTTTGTTTATTTTTTTTTGAAGTCTCTTTCTTATATATCATATCGTAGACAACGTGTATATTTATATCCTATATCCGTATTAAGATATTGGAGCCCTTTTAAAATATATTTACATTTCAGAGGGTGGGGCTATAGTTTGAATGCGTACAGACTCATTAGGTAGCATTTTATTTTTGACAATTTGTGATAGAGAAGTTTACGAAGAAAAAAAGTCTCTTATACTCGTCATGTTTTCAAGCCATGAGAAGCACATATGACTTTGATGACGGGAAGTGGACTTGGAAAGAGACTTGAACACCATGGAAGGACAATAAATACAATTATCTCTAGTCTATTGGTATATCTGTGTTTTTGAAGTCGAGTTGCTTTCCACTGCTTTCAAGCTGTGTTTGGTGAAATTCTATTTTGTTGTAAGAAGAAAATATGTGTGGGACTGTGGGTTTAGTAAAAGTTACAATTACGTACAATCATGGAGTTCAAAACTTACACATCTCTAGTTTGTTTTGTGTTTCCATATTTTAATATTTTTGAAGTATAATTGTTTTTTCTACTTTTTGTTTAAAAGTTGCAAGTGGTTAAGATTTATTCTGTTTTTGAAAAAAAGTATATAATTATTTCAATTAAAATTATTTTCCTTTTGAATTCAAATAGAATATTCCATGCTTTGAATCAAAACTAAGATATTTTATTATGATGTCCACTTTTTGTAAGTAAAATGCAATATAATCTTAGAAGCATAATTATAATTTGCCAAAAAATGTTTCCATTAATACTACTTTCAACTATATATCATGCTACAACACAGTAATCCAAATACATCACAAGGTGATAATTCTAAATAAACTTTTAATTTATCCAACTATTGCAAAAATATAAATTAAATAACAATTGAAAGGATATGTATGTGTGTTTGTGATGAAGTTGTGGAAAAACTTCATAGAAAATAAATTTTCCCTCGTTAATGAGTTTTGGAATTGTGTTGATCTTGCAAAACATATTTTAAAGATATTGAAATTGCTCAAACAATTTTTTTTTGTAAAGGTGCCTGCATGAACTATAAGCTTTGTAAATAAAAGATAGTTTTTTTTTATATATATATCATGGATACACCGACACGATTCACGAGTAAGTGGTCACTTTTAAGAGCCAAACCACGAGGGAGAGTCTGTCAACTTAAGATCCCTAGTCGATTGTATATTTATATATGGGTTGAGAAAATGCAAGCGATGAGATTTGAAACATGAATGTTCTCTACTGCTAGTTAACTCTTTACGACTTGACTATTTTCAATTGAGCTACTAGCTCACTTACAAACCAAAGAAAGTTAATTGAATTAAACAGGTTCAAGATTTGTTTGCCTTATTTATTTATTTTTTTTATTTAAGATGCAAAATCTAGCTTTAATCTTATCAACACATAGCTAGTAAAGTTATTAGAAATGAAATTGCCTCAAGATTTCAGACAAATACATCAATCTCAAATTAATTATGTCAGACACGTTAAATTACCTCATTGGCTTCTACAGGTTCTTTTTTGCTCTTTTTTTTTATGTGCTTGTATATAAAGATATTTTGAAATCACCATCACAACCTTTATTGCGTTGTTGTAGTATTTATAAATACTAGAGTTGTAGAGTTACAGATTAAGTGAAACATATTTGAATAAAATACAAATTTAAATCTAGCTATCTATATTTAAATTTATCTATCTAGTTGTTACAAATAGCATTTGACAAGGACTCTGTTGATTCTGCCTTAACAGAGTCATGCATAACTCTATTACCTCCTACATGCAAAGTGTTTAACAGTCATGAACATGCATGTAGCTTAGAATGAAGAAAAAGGAATGAAGATTAACCAAAACTCTTTGTGAACATTTCTACAATCTAAAGATCAATTGGAACATAATGAACCTGTAGTTTTCCTGAAGCTACCTATTCTCTAACAAAGTGGTAATCTAAATCAAAGTGTTTAGGATGATTATGTGTGACAAGATTGATAACAAGAAAAATTGAACTTTGATTTTCACAAAGAATACCTTTGAGATCTTAAAAAAGATTAATGAGCCAACCATTTAACCTCAGCTGTAGCAAAAGCTATAGCATGATATTCTTATTCACAACTTTATCAAGATATTATTGGTTGTTTCTTAGAACTCTAAGACACAAGATTATCTCCAAAATAAATTGTATAACCAAAAATAGATCTTCTTATGTCAGGGTAGCCAACCCAATCAACATCTAAATAAGCAAGAGGAGCTGGTGAAGAAGACCATGCCAGAGATAAACCAAATTGAATAGTGCATTTAATGTAGCAAAGAATTCGTTTTACAGCTTGAAAGTGAGCAATATATGACGTGTACATGAATTGACTGATAGTAATGACAATATGAGTCATGTCAGGTCTGGTGATCGTGAGGCATTAAAGAGCCCAACAAGAGATTGATAGAAGGATGGATAATCAAAGTCAAGACTAGTGTTAGAAAGATATTGAGCAACTACCATAAGACCACCTATTGGTTTACAGTCTATTAATTATGCACAAAGCATAACTTAGTAAAAAAACCATTAGAATGTTGATGAACTTCTAAGCTTAAAAAATAGCTTAGGATCCCATGTTCTTGGTAGCAAATTCTTTTGTTAATCTACTAATGAAGTCATCAAGAAGAGTTGAATTGTTGTTAGTGACAATAATATTATCAGCATATAACAATAAATAAATTAAATTATTATCCTTGAAGAAAATGAATAATGATGAATCAGCATGACTAGACAAAAATCCAACATTTATGAGAAATGTGCTAAAATTATGAAGCCAAGCCTTAAGAGCTTATTTGAGCCTGTAACTTGCTTTGCAGAGTTTACACACATAAGTGGGATGTTAAGAATCAATATAACCAGTGGTTATTTCATATATACTTATTCCTATAGAAAATCATTAAAAAACACATTCTTAACATCAAATTGATATAGAGGCTAATGATTTGAAATAGCTAAGGATAACATAACCTAAATTATAAAGACCTTAATAACAAGACTAAAAGTGTCAGTAAAATCTAGACCTGACAATTGAGTGTATTCTTGTGCAACAAGTCAAGCTTTAAGACAATCCACAAAGCCATTTGATAAATATTTAACTCAATAAACCTATTTAAAACCCACCATATTGTTGTGAGTTGGTCGAGGAACCAGATCCTATGTGTTATTATGTTGAAGAGCCTGAGTTTCTTCATCTATCGCAACTATCTAACCTAGTTGCTTAACTGTTGATTTGAAACCTTTAGGCTCACATATGGTAAGCAAAGAATTAAATAGACTAACATTTCAAATAAAAACACACCATGAAGAGTAGGAGTTAGCAGCCGATTAATTATAAAAGTGGCAGTGTTGAAAACATCAACCCAAAATTTTAGGGGAATACGAGAATGCAAAAGCATAACAAGTCAAGTTTCAGTTATATGTCAATAATTTGCACTTTGCACTCTTATTTTAAGATAGAGTATATGGATAAGATAAGCGATGATGAATTCCAGATTGAATTATTTGGTTCTTAAATTTATGACATGTAAATTTAGTTCTACCATCGCTTTGAAAAATCTTGATTTTTATTGAAAATTTGTTCTTTATAAATTTTTGAAATTGAATAAAAGTACAAAAAAATATGATTTAAATTTCAAAGGATAGAACCATGCAAATCTAGAATAATCAATAATAAATTACATAATATTTAAAGCCAATAATTGAAGAGATAGGGGATGACCCCATAAATCATAGTGAACAAGTACTAATATAGATGAAGCATATTTATCATTAGGTTAAAAGGAAAGATGATGACTCTTAGCAAGCTGACAACTGAAGCATATTTATCACCTTTCTTGTGACTAAATTTTATATGACAAAAAAATCTTTAATAAAGGTGATATAATAAGGAAAATCATATATAAATTTACTTATAAATATAATATTTTTGGTGAGTCCAGGCACAACTAAAACATCTAGTCATTTAAGTAAGGAAGTTTAGGGAAAAAGTATTAGTATGAGAAATTGAAAGTGAGGCACCATTACTAACAACAACACAATCCTTACCGCTATACATTTCGATTTTTTCCAATTGAGTGGCATCATGAATCACATGAGTTGTTATGCTAGTATCAGTGTACCAATTAGAGGTTTGACTATCATTGAGTGAGCAAGAAGTGAATGCTTCCATTAAATGTGTTGATTCTGAAGGACGAGAATATCGATCACTGCATGAGGATGTATAATGACCTTCAACATGAAAAATTTGGCATCGAATAGGACAATTATGATTGTTACGAAAACCCTTGTCATGACCACCGCGAAAATGATGGTCACTTCCACGACCAGAATTGAGACCATAAGTATTGGGAGATGTAATAGCATTGTGAGATGTAGTAAAAGCAGCAGGGAAGCTTGTATAAGAAGATGACTCCAATGATTGAACAAAGATTTCATAGTTTTCGGCCTTTGGAACAATTTCAATAAATGATGGAGGAGGTTAAATTGATAGTTGAGTGGTAGAAAAGATAGAAAATTCAGAACCAAGACCACACAAATACCAGTGAAGTTTGTCAAGGTCATCAACAGGTCTGCCGATAACATCCAACTAATCGCAAGTGGCTTTGAATCTCAGAAAAATTCTACAACACTACATGAGTTTTTCTTCATGTGCTGCAGGTCATCTTTGATGCGTAGCTCACAAGATTTGGAAAGATGACTGAAAGTGGTCTCCAGCATAGACCAAACTGCATGAGAGAAAGGTAATCCAACAACAATAGACATGGGTTCCTCAGTTAAGGAAGAAAGTATAAGGCTCAGCACAAGTTGATCCATTTGTTGCCACTCAACAAGTTCTGAATTTTCAAAACCAGAAGCATCAGTTGCAGAAGACATCGCAACATAATCATTAAAATATCCAAAGACAGATATTAGGATTTTCAACAGTGGTAATACTTGACTACGCCAAAGAAAATAGTTAGAAGAAGATAATTTAATGGTTAAAAGGGGTACCATAATGTTGAAGGACAAGGAGGAGAATGATGTGTTAGAGGCCATAGGATCAAAGGATGTGAATTCCTTTACGTTGCATTGATAGCATAAAGAGATTTTGAAATCACTGTCATAACCTTTATTGTGGTGTTGTAATATTTATAAATACTAGAATTGTAGACTTACATATTAAGTAAAACACATTTGAATTAAATACAAATTTAAATCTAGCTATCTATATGTAAATCTAACTATCTATAGACTTTATAAAAAGAAAATGAGAAATTATTGACTTTTTTAACAATTCTGTGTAAACTATCTGGCCACTATCTTGCTAGCTATTTAATTTCCCT
>Ga0325411_1006844_pt1 | contig 12475 bp, 7 predicted proteins | sample PopdelMetagenome_13_FD_206181 | JGI IMG/M metagenome (GOLD analysis project Ga0325411, IMG submission 206181) | Populus deltoides microbial communities from Bellville, Georgia, United States - Xylem-PdIQD-R4 | ecosystem: Host-associated > Plants > Phyllosphere > Stem > Wood/Secondary xylem... | reverse complement strand
AGTTTAAGATAATTAAAGGTCTCTCCCTCTCTCTCTATATATATATCTCCTTCTCTCTCTAAACGTCTCTCTCTCTCCCACTCTCTTTTTCTCTGAGAGTGCAAAGCACATAAAATCAATTAGATTTCATATTTACGTAGGAATATAAAATGTTGATTTGGATCGCAAAGCTTGATATGAAGGACATGCCTTTTTCACTCTTCACCTTTTGTTGCTTTCTGTCTCTCTTGTTTCCTTGTCTTTCTTTAGCTCTCCTTTTCTTTTCTTTCTTCTACTTTTCTTTTTTCTCTTTACTTTTTCTCTGATTTTCTCTCCTGGGTAACTGATCCTCTTCACCAGCACCTCTCCAGAGATCTAATGATTTCAAAACGAGTAGCGCACACAGTAAATAACATCAATGTGGCCTGCCCAGAGTGAACTCCAAATTAGGCTTCTTGAGGCTTGTCCCTGAAAGGGTTGATGAGCTTACATCTGATATATTTCTCTCATAGCTCAAGCACTTTGGATCCACGTCCTTCTGTTGTAGAAGAAAGAAAGAAAAGCTATTTCAAAACTGAAATTAGAAACCATGAAAAGAAAACAATAGTAGCTAGGGCAATAAATTACTTAGAGCAGAGAAGCACAGGGGAAGTGTGTGAAGGGAGGAATCAAAGGCTCTGGGAATAATAGAATATTTATCAAAGAAAAAAGAAACTTTGCTAGCTAGGAAAACATTTTGAAAGACTGCCAGAGTGTGACCACTGTGCATTTCCCAATACGACTGCCTAACAGGACAATTATTTACTAGCATTGTATGATCTTACCTCTATAATTACATATTTGACTCTACCCACCGACTCTTATATATAGTACATTGATCTGAACCATCTATGAATCCAGGTCAACAAAATGGGGTTCTCAGTTTTTACGTTTTAGGGTTTTGTTTAATCACGAGCATGAAAATGTCCTTAATTCCTTCCTTCCTTGCATTTCCCCCCCTTCTTCTTTGGCCAGGAAGCTTTTCACATTATATTATAAGAAAACCATTCTCTATTGTAACAAAGGAAAAAAAAAAAAAAAACTATTCTCCATTCCTTAAATGGGTTTTTAAGAGAATTACGAAACTACCCCTTCAGCTTCCGAATAACCTGAGCTATCAAGAGTGTGAAAGCCCCTTGCCTTTCTTGTTTCTTTCCAACGGGCATGGCGTGATGGAGAAAGAGAATAAACAATCGGCTTTTCTTGATTCATTCCAACAACAGAACATTTACGTGCTGGACACAGCATCTTGAAAATCAAGGACATTATAGGAAAGAAAGATTTGAAATTCTCGTACCTCGAGGGAGGGTAAGTTTCCACCAGAATCCTTTAATTTTCCATGCAACCAAGCTTCCCTGCTACAAACCAGCAGATTGAGAGAATATTTTCCTATCAGTGGAAGCCAAGCAGAGAAGAAAAAGCAAAACTAAGAAAAGAAAGCAATCTTTTGCTGTCTTTTTTATAGTTCCCTTCACTCTTACATTTTATTTCTGTGTTGATTGTAGAGATAAAGTTGAACTCACCCATGTGATAGCCCATTACACATAACAGCCGATAGCAAGGAAGTTTCAAAGGGCATAAAACTCTGGCGCCACGATTTTCCAATAATGGGACCATCTCAGGGTTTAGCTTTGACACTAAGTATTCTAACCATAGGCCCCATTTAACAGTTCTCTCTATCTGAGCCCACAAAATCCAAAGGAAAGAGATTTCCCCATTTTTATAAGTGGATTTGTCAAATGGGACTCTCATGTCTTGGAATAATGGAGGAGAGTAAGTGGATTCTTTTAAACTTCCTTTTCACCCACTGATACAAGGAAGGGTATAATTACCCCATCATGGAGTTTCAGTGATCGTGATGGTCATGGACGGACAGAACAATGCAGTGAAATCATTTCTTCCTCCTTTTGTATTTCTTGCATGCAACGATATTTGATATAATATTGTAAGGTTGAGATGTGGACTGGAGAGAGGAAGACAGGATATGGTCCTAGAGACAGCACTTCGGTTTTTTTATTTTGCATGAACTTAATTTAAGAATCTAACACGCATAATCCTATTTTTACGTCAATAATCATTATACATCTAGATCAAGAAACCAGAACAAGGAGGATGGGATACCCAGTACGACGACAATATCCATGCAAGATTCATCTGTTTTGTCCTTACTACATGGAAGTATTCCAAACTCTACATCAGAAATCGTAATTGTCTTAATTTTTCTTGGGACTTCCATCTAGCTAGAAAGAAACATAATTCAATGACAAATAACCAAAGACCATTCTGGGTTGCCAAATGGCCAGTTAATTAAAGGGCAAATAGTCAATCAATGTTACTAATTAGTTTCCCTAACTAGCACTTAAAACAGCTGTAAGAGGGGAAAGATTTCGGGTTTAAATCTTGCCTTTGTTACCTTATGATCTGAGAAGAGGGAAATAAAAAAGAATAGAAACTGGGAACTGCATCACAAATTCCTTATGCTTGTTCTGAATTCCATTTATTTTTTATTGTTTTCTTATGATCTGCCCTTATATTATCCAATAAAGCATGCATTCTGTAACAAACCTATGACATAAAAAAGGTAGACAAAGGATTAATAAGCATGCTATAGTGGTAGTACCTTGAAGAATTGCTCCAGAGAGCGTGATAGTCCTTGTCTTGGTGAGCACCTGGTTTTCCCTGTTGCTTTGAGATATCTAACCTTCTAGGATTTTGAATATCCAGCATAAAATCTTCTGAAGTATCTCCAGATGATCCATTATCAAACACATCCGATTGTGCTGTACAAGATAATTAAACAGAGAAAAACAGAAGGGAAATTAAATTAAGTCAGTAATATTTAAGACCGACTTAATTAAGGAACATTGATTAACATTATAATGCACAGTAATAAGTAATATTGTTGCATATGAATATTTATTTGGATACTCATCACTGAAAATTCTCAAGAAATAAAAGATAATATAGATAGGGAGGTACTGTTAACCTGAAGGAGCTGCTCCTGCTCTATCAGTCTTTACAGTTCTATACATCTGCATTCATTACATTTTCACGACCAGTATTAGACTAATTTTTTGATGAAGCATCAAATTAGGCTTTCTGGGCATTGATTAACAGAGCAAAAAGAATTGCGAAAAAACTTAAACACAAAAGGATAAAACAAGAAAAGGAGATCAATAATACTGTTTGGGATACATACATTAGAGATATTCCGTGCAAGTACAGAATGTAAAAAGTGAGAGATTATTTGAACTTTGAACATAAGCATTTATTTGCCTATTAAATGCATGTATGTAGGTAGATATGGGATGTGGCATGCATGAATGAGATTCACCATGGTTAAAAAAGTTGGTTGATAAACCCATCTGAGAAACATATCATTGAAAAATAATGGTGTTTTGTTCTGTGTTTTTTTCTCTCCTCCATTCATTGTGAGAGAAAATGTTTTTAAAAGTAATAAAAATGGACTGAGTGCAAACTTGTCTCGGCTTGGCTAGGACTCATTTTCAATTCCTGGGGCTTTGTCTTACTTGATTCCTGAAATCGATAATACCCCACTCGCTCTCTCTCTCTCTCTCTCTCTCGTTCATTCTTCCAAAATGAGTAGAAAAGCAGTGCTTAAGGATTTGAGAGACCATGTGCAGGGAAACCTTGGAATTTGTGACCTATGTAATAAAACACCCTTCCTGTAATGTAGGCTATTAAAAGGCAAATTCTGCTTAGAAGTACAATTAACACTGCATCAATTTAACACTATTAGCTCAAGCCAATAAGTCTAGTTAGAAGGTAAGACAGAAAATAAAGACAAGAAGAAAAGGGACAATTTAAAAAATCTCTTTCTTTCTTTATTTCACACAAAGGAATTTAAACACTGCAAGCAGGGAGATAAACCAGTTGAGAGGATGCTTTAATTACCTGTAAATGTGATTTAACATGTGCCAAGGTGAGATCTTTCACATCCATAAGCTCAAGAACTAGTTTGGGTGTAGCCCCTAAACCCCAAAAACAAAAAAGAAAAAGGAAAGGAAAACATGAGTTAAATTTCTTTTCCAAGTTCCTTTTTTATTTCTATGTTATTGAAGATGGTAAAGAAATGAACAAGAAAGGTGAAAGAAGAAAGGAAAAAAAATTCTGAAAAGATAAAAAGGAGAAGCTAGAAAAGAACGTTAGAGAAAAAGAAAGAAACAAAATGAAGCATATACTTTCATGGCCACCCAATAGCTCAACAGCATGAACAAAGCGAGCATGGAGAGTGGTAGTCCAACGCATCCTTGGTGCTCTCATGCTTCTTTTAGCCGGAAACCTTGACATGAATCTTGATCTCATCAACCCTTGAGACCGGTATGGGCTTAAAGTAGTGGCACTGGTGTTATTAGTTGTAGCCAAAGAAGCATCTTGAGAGCAAGTATTATCTAAAGTTTGTTGAGAGAAAGGAAAAGGAGGAGGGTTTCGGTAGACAGGAATCCCTCTAATGGGTCTCAAGAAACCAAGCTCTTGACTTAGCCCTTCTTGTTGTTGCGGCTGAAAGAGTACTGGATGATGATTATGGAGGCGGTTTTGTTTGTGATGGGGTTGTGTGTATTGGTTTTTTTGAAAGGAGTGGAAAAGACTGTTACCATTACAATTGTTAGTATTTTGCAAGATATTGTGAAAATGGTTGGAGTTAGGTTCTGAAACCCTTGGATTAGATAGCGAGAGCTCAAAACAGGTATCGGGTTTTGCCATTGGAGACATAGAGTTTCTTGAGTCCAAAGCTCTCTTCCAAAACCCCAAATCCATCTCTTCTTCTGTTCTCCTCCATGTTGATGTGGGTTTGCTGTTTGGTGGGCTAATTTGAAGAGATAAATCTGGTTGTGCTGGGAATAGCTCCATCTTTAAGCAGTCAAACAAGCCCTTTTAGGTCTCCTAATTATCTCCTCTTTAATTTGTCTTATTGTCTTACGTTTTCTTGTAAGTGCAGTGCAGTAGGAGAGTATATTTGTTATGGATCAAGAAATTAAGATGAAGATATAGACGGTTATCATGGACAATTTAAGCAAAAGGGTTGAGAGATTTTCAGGTGAGATTTCTGGGTTCTCTCTTTGGATCAAATTGAGGGGAGTAGTTGCAGGGGTTCGAGATTGAGATGACGAGGGAGAGAAGAAATGACAAGGTATGAAGTGAATGGTTGTTTCTTTTGTGTGAAGTATATGTGAGAAAATGACACTTGAGGGGCTATAGGAAGAGGAGGGGACAGAGAGAAAGAAGAGGGTGTTTCTTTTGTGGACGTGCGGGTAGGGAACTAGCTATATAGCTAGGGTGAGAAAGGGAGAACAGTAAATAAATTAAGTTTGGGACTTGATTCCTTCCTCCTCCTCCTGCTGCTGCTGCTGCTATATCTTCTTTCTCTTGTGAACTCTAACGTGTGCATTTCTTACTCAACAACTCATACTAAACTTTTTAATTCACACACTCTACTTTGGACTCAGACCACGGTGGGTGCTACTTTTCACAAAACCCTAAAATTCCAACCAATTATAAATATATAGCCCATAAGCACGATTATACATTGATATATTGACTACTTTTTCACATCCTAGGGCTTGTTAATTTCCTAATTATTAAACCACTCATTGTGATCCATTATCAAAATCCAATCTTCATAATAACCAATTACTTCTTTTCTGTTTAACTTTCGAATCGCCATCATTGCCATGGTGTTTTCTCGTGAGAAACCCAGTCTCTTTCTAGGGCTATATATGCTAATTATAATTGCATGGCTGGTCCTTCAAGAATTATGAGACCACTGTAGGTATAGCTTTGTACTAATGCCTACTGGCGTATGTATTCCAGTGGAAGGGAGCTTTGACATTGCCAAATTAATTAATTACCACGTACAAGAATATGTCTGGCTTGCAATTAATAAAGTTTTCAAAATAGTTAAAGTAATTAGCAATCTAGCTATTATTTAATCAAAATATTAATACTAATCAAACTACTGTTATCTAAATGACTTATGATATATCTATTTTGTTCTCCTCTAACCCAAATAATCAATGAAGAATACAAGTACTGTGCATACAAACTAAAGGGCTAAAGTTCGCTTAGGATCACAGGAAAATGGACCTTTACGCACATCCCCGAAGAAATCAGCTCGTAACTACCTACTCTGTATAGTATTCAGCCGATAAATTCATCATCTAACAACAAGGACATAGATTTTCTTGGATTGGTACTCCCTCTTTGTGGACGCATGCACTCTTGATTTTCTTTCCAATTGAAAAGAAACATCAAGCGTGAGCGGTATTTATGGCCATTTTTTCTGACAAAAGGATTAGTAACAAGTGACTAATTAATCTGTCTTGGAACAACATGGGTATTGCCTTTTTTATTCAATTCTTGGACTAGCTTGTACATTTAGTGAAACTAAATATTCTCCAGTTGTTAATCTAAGAAATCGGACTGATTTGAGAGTTAATGGAGTACTGAGCAAATCTCCTTGATCATAAGAAAGGAAAACGTTTAGCTAGTGTTAATAAATCATTAGCCGATTTGAGAGAGAAATTAAATTAGGCTTGACTAATATTTTTACTACTCTAATCAAGGCTATTGAGTTTGTAGCTCTAGCAGCACCTATCTTTTCTCTCTTCTAAAGTACCCAAATTATGTATGATTCCATAACAATTAGACAAATTTCCCACCATTGTTTGAGTAACACTATTTATAATTAAAAAAGAATGGATATAAATTCTAAAAAAAAGAAAAGTCCAAGATTTAGCATTAAATAAATCTATAAAGGAAAAGGAAGATAGAAATAGCGTACCCATGTCAAGCAATGAGAGTGTAACATGTCCTCCTATCCCCTAATTCTTCATTTTGAAATGATATTATATAGTATTTTCCATTTCAAATATGATATCCAAACTTAGAAATGAGCCCTTAATATTCTTTAATCCCTTGATTGTTCTTCTCTTCCCAACCCCGCCTCGTCTTCCCTCTCTATCAATATATATATGATCCTTCAATAAGCATAACAAATTAAGAGTCTTAATTCCATATCACAAAATAAACTTATATGGAGAACTTGGATTTTACGTGAAGTCACAGTCATATTACATGCTAAATTATCTCCTGCTTTCTGCTTCGCTACTATGTGCGTGTGTGTGTGTTTATAATCAAATGATTCTGTTTTAAATCATATAAATGTGAAACGCCAAACTCTCGTGATGATTCTTATTCTCATTAGTGAGTCCTTGTTTGAAAATTTGATGTATGATCGATCGAGCTTGGAAACAATTTGATTCTGTCCTTAATTGGAATCAATTTGATGATCTTTCAGTTTTCATGTAAGATTAATTAATTAATACGTTTTCGTTAGTGTGATTGATAGCTTGTGGCATTCATGGCTCCGAATAATAATAAGTTGAACGAAGAGAACATGCATAATGGAATCATTTTATGCAATGGATTGAATGAATATAATCGATCGGTGTATGCCAAAGATTGTTCAACCTTTTTTTTTTTTTTTTGTTCAGGAATAGAATCATTTGTTTCAAGGAAAGTTTAAGTGCAAAGCTAATTATACCCTTTGTTATTATTATTTTGTGGTTTATTTGGATTATCCGCAACAAATTAATTTTTAATATTATTAATCGAGATAAAATTTATGATTTAATTTTTTATTGTTTAGTTTGATGACTTTATGTTAGATTTTAAAATGTTAATTATACATGTATTGATCTAGCTAGATATTAAGATTGTGTGTTAAGATATATAGTTTAATGTCCAGGATTAACATTTTTTATTGTTTATTTTCTTTTTTCATTGTATGTTTTCTTTTAATCAATTTGTAGTTAAATCTTAATAATATTCTCCCGCAATGCCCTTTGATTACCTCTTTTTGTCGGTATATCGTCATTGTACTCTACCGATTAATCATTTCATACTTACTGGAATTTCACCCAATTAAGTACTTCCAAAAATCAACCAAAAGGTGTTAGCTTTTGACTTGCATTGAAAAAAATAAGAAAAAAAGTGGGGCAGGAGATTAATTCTTTCGCATCCACTAATATTGTCTTCAATTTATAAACCCATGGAATGTTGTATTTGATTATTCATTTTGATAATGATACAGGTGAGAAACAGGACCTTTTGTTCTAAAAAAAGATATATATATATATAACTCCAAGCACTGTTCACCTCTACAATGCTTCTTCTTCTTTTTTGTTTTTTTTTTTTATTTCAATTTTATTTTTTAATATTAAATTTACTAGGAATTGAGCTTCATAATTAACAAAAACTATAAGATAAGATTAAATAACTATTCACCTTCTCACAAGGTGTTTTTTTTAATTTCGTTTTTAATCCTCCAATACTAGATTTCAGGTTTTATTATAGATTAAATTTCATTATAATTTCATAACTCGGGTCATGAGATTGGTGAATTACACTGGCTTAACTCGGGTCTTTTGTTACTTTTTAATTGATTTTTTTAATCACATTCATCAACATTTAGTTGATTAGAAACTGTACTTCATAATTTATTTTAATTTTATTTTTATGAAGTTATCTTGATCTCATGATCCTGTTTTGCAAATTAATTTGGGTTGACTCTAAGTTTTTTGTGTTTTTTTCTTAATTGATTATTTTTAAATTTCATCTTTCAACATTGAATTGATTAGGAATTAGACTTTATAATTTATTTTGATTAATTTCTATGAAGTAACTAAGAAGATATCACTAATCACTACTTTAGCACCATAAAATTTCTCATCCAACTATTGTTATTATTATTATTATTATTATTATTATTATTATTGTATTCATTCTTTTTCATTTTTTTAATTTTTAAGAAGCGTATATCTTTAGGAAAAAGAAGAAATACCATGTGCTTCAAGAAATGTCTTCGCATGCGTGTTTGAGATATAAGCATTAATCAAATACACACTCAAGGAAATTAACATTAATCAAATATCAAGATATTTTTTTGAGACTGTAATAACATTATAGAAAGTAAACCAAAACAAATTATGAATATCAATTCAAATTCAATCAAATATTGAAAGATAAAATTAGAAAGAAAAATAGCCAAAAAAGATTCAATTGAAAGAAAAAAAATGAAAAATATTATTTTTGAAAAATTAAAGGAAAAAAGGCCCCACCTAGCAGGTTAACCTTGAAACTCCCCAACCCAATTCCTTTTCTAGCTCAAGTTTAAAATTAATCATCATAAGAGTTCCCCCGACATGATCTAGTCAACTTGACGAATTCAAAAGTAACCCGGACAAGTAGTAAAAAACATGGTTTGACTTTAAAAAAACTCCAAGATAATATCTTTTTTTAAATTAAGATGATGAAATATTGAATCAACTTAGGCTTCACGACATAACTTGTCAAATTCACAACCAAATCGTGGACTCCACTAGGTCTAACAACTTTATTTTTTAAAAAATATTTTTTACTTAATGATATAATAACAAAAATAGACACTCATAAAATTAAGTACTAACCAAAAACCAGAACATTAGTTTTAAACTACGATAACATCTAAAATAAATTATGACGACCAATATAAAATTAATGAAATATTGAAGAAAAAAATTGAAAATAAAATAGGCAAAAAGGACTCAATCGAAAGAAAAAAAGATTGGAAGATGAAATTAAAAAGAAAAAGAAAAAGAAAAAAAGAGGCGAACTCCTTCATTGTTTAACCCACCAAACTCGTGAAGTTTGTGTCATGGACTCTACTAGTTTAATGATTTTATTTTTTAAATTATTTTCATATGATAACAAGAGTAGGTGCGACCAAAATGGAGCTTCAACTAAATATTAGGATGTTTATTTGAGTCCGCGATAACCTGAAAGAAATCAAACCAAAATAAATTATATGAAGACCAACTCAAAATCAATGAAATATTAAAAGATGTAATTAAAAATAAAAGGCCAAAAAAATTAAATCAAAAGAAAAAAATGAAATATAAGACTAAAAAAAGAAGAAGGTGGGGTTGGGTTTTCTCTGGTTGTTTTAGTTTTTAGTTAATGTTTTTTTTAATTACCGTCGTGATCATCATTATATATATTGAAATATGGATGTCTTGTTTAAGATTTAATCTCAATAAATAAAAACTGAAAAAAATTCTCAAAACTTGGTGAATAAAAAAAAAATTCATTCTCCAAACTCTAAACGAGGTGAATAAAATATAGAGAGTGAAGGAAGTTTTAGACTACTTACACGTAATAAATTATAGGAGGAAATTTATATTCCAAGTGAGGCTTTATTGATAGTCAAGTTTGATATATTTTGGGCACCAAAGCAAAATTATATCCAGTTCAGAATACACACACACACACAAACACACATGCACGTATATATCGAACCTTTTACTAAAAAAAAAAAAAAAAACAGAAATAAAGAAGAGAAGAGATAGAAAAGAGAAGAAACCCCAGAGATAAATTAAAAGAAATAATGGATATAGGGTTCAATCAGATATTGCTTTATAAGATTTAATTTGCCAGAGATGCAATATATGAAAAGAAGATTTTGATTGTATTTAACCGTTGGATAAAAGAGATTTGGACAAGTTCGAAGTAGAAATTAAAGATGTAATCCTCAATATGCACAGCTTGAGAGAAACAAAAGTTCTTTTTTTTTTTTTCACCCCTTTTAATGATAAAAAAGGATCAGTTATGCTGGGCATATAGAAAGAGAGATGATGCCAAGCTTTTGTTTTCTTTAAGGGGCTTTGCGTATGAGCATGAGCATGAGCATGGGTGAGCGCTACCACCGCCATGTAACTTTTTCTTTTGGTTCCCTTTCTCTTTGGGTCATCCATCCTCAACTTTGCTTCTGGATAAGAAATGGTGCCCACTTCTCCGTCATTCACAGATGTCCAAAGCTCTCTTTTAAGACATATCCCTTCGTACTGAGCTCTTAAAAAGGTCCATGCATGGTTCATTCAATATGGTGAAATAGCCTTCTGGTTTTTTGTTTTTTTTGTTCAAATAACAATATTCTCTTGGGATCTTAGATAGATTTATGAAAAATGAAAATCTTGGGAGTCAGCCAAGGGATAATTCCCTGTTTTTATTTCTTTTGCATGAGAGTTGGAAAAAAGAAAAAGCTTCATGAACCCAGGCCCGTGATGAAATAACTTGGCCCAGTATATGAGAATCGTTTGCTTTGGCCCATCTAGCTAGTTTAATATACAAAATAATTGACCAAGATTGTGCCAAATTAACTCACATCAAATCTCAAGCGCATCTAAGATTGATGGATTTATGAAGGAAAAGAAAAACAATCCTCAAGAATCTAACCAATGCAGGGCGAAAAACCCTCTCATATTGAGTTCCAAAATTCTTCCACTAAACAAATTAAGCCTTTCAAGACTATCATATGAGTTAACATGGAGTGCTGAGTTTTCTTTTGTTGGTTTGTGGGTGATGAGGAAGGTCACAAATTGACCTTATATGTTTTTTCTTTTCCATCTTTGACTGCATTAAACTAACATCAAGACATCGCCTTCTTGTCTATCTTGAGATCAACAAGATACCATGGAGATCTCCAAGGAGAAAAGGACATTTGATCTCCCAAGCAAAAACAAAATTGTATAAAACAAAGGAAGAGTATTAATTAAAAGTGATGGCAAAGACAATGACAAATATTGTTAATCTGGTTTTTCCTAGGGTTCCCGACAACATTGGAAGCGATGTCCGAAAATCATATTACATTAACTTGTTATTTCGAGTTTGTTTAATTAGGTGCATATCTCTAGTTAAGAATTATATTATGCAACTTGTAGTTGCGATGGAGCAGAAATAGAATAGTACTGACATCTTGTTTTCTGCAGAAGCAACCGAGTTTATTACATAATGAAGGTGGGGATTATATTATAACTAAGAATGGGATCAATGTCAACCTCTCCTCGGTAACAAGATATTAGAGTGTTGAGCATTTGCATGTTTTGAGGGATTCTTTTTATGTACATGTGCAGTGTAGAAGCATCTAATTTTGTCAGCACAAAACTTCTAGGCTATAGATGTATTTAATTAGAGGTCAAGGGAGGAATCTTGCATTAATAACTTGATCAATATTATACTCTAAGTTGCATGGTTATCTTATACTAAATGCATGGCGGTTCCATTTTGTTTCCTCAGTACTCCTTACTGTATTAATTACAGAGCAAGATACATGATCTTATACTATTTATAAATGTGTAGCTATTTCCAAGAGTTAAACCATATGAAAAAGCCTGCCAACTCAAGATCTTGTATGCTTTCATTTGAATTAGAATGCACAATGATTTTCTAAAAATTATCAATTCTAGCACTGTTCTTTGGTAAAAGAGTGCTAGAATTTTGTTTTTGAGATATAGATTTTCTAAAAATTATCATTTGAATTAGAATGCGACCCAATACGAACCCAAATGAACCGTTGTGAATTAACTCGTTTTTGAGATAACGTTGATATTACCGAAATATA
>Ga0325411_1006843_pt1 | contig 12475 bp, 6 predicted proteins | sample PopdelMetagenome_13_FD_206181 | JGI IMG/M metagenome (GOLD analysis project Ga0325411, IMG submission 206181) | Populus deltoides microbial communities from Bellville, Georgia, United States - Xylem-PdIQD-R4 | ecosystem: Host-associated > Plants > Phyllosphere > Stem > Wood/Secondary xylem... | reverse complement strand
ATATATATATCTATATTAAAAGGTCGCTCCGTGTTCTGTGCAATGAACCCTTGGTTCTTTCTTTCCTCTCACTCTCTGTATTGATAGAGTAAACAATTTTTTGTCTTCAAAGACTCAACCTTTGAATTTTAAGTTCTTTATTTATTTATATATATATATTCATTATTTACCACCTTTGGTAAGAGATAGTGGAGGAAACGTGACGTTCAGATTATTCCAAACTGCCCCTTCTGTCTTTTTCTATATTTACTGTTATACTATCAATACTTTCTTTTTCTTGCTTTGATTTTTCGAAGCTCCTTTCATTCCATTGTTCTTGGTATTCTTTAAGAGTTTTGAAAACAACGAGAATAAAATTGATATATTTTATTATTTTAAAAACATAAAAATTCATTTTAAAATTATCATAAATAAATTTATTTTATAAATTTACTTTTTTTTACATATATATTTTTATCTATTAGACATCTGTTTTTCTCTTGGACATTAACAAAATGCAATCTAAGGAATCTTAAAGATCATGCAGGTTAAATTCTATGAAAAACTATTCATTTAAAACGAAAAATAAAAAATGTGTAATTGTTATCTATAAATTAAGTTGGATTTGTTTGGAATCAGGCAAGAATCATCGTTGCAGAAATATATGAAGTGGGCATTGAATCTTTGTCCTAATTTAGTAAAGAGCACGAAATCTTATTTCTTTTTCTTTTTTTAACTCTTTGGGATACCTCAAAAGATTCTTAATTTAGCGACAGTCCAGTAGATTGTTTTCCATGATCCCATAAATATGTCTGATTTTATCTATGATTAATAAAAATCATGAACCAAAAGGGTTTAACTGTAATTTACTAATATTCTCCAGACAGCCAGGTCAACTTTCAGGGGTTGGACAAGGATCCAAAACTCTTGAATGCGGCGACTTTAGAACAAGCAGAGCAGCAACGAAACATCATGGCAAGCTTCTCATCTTCATATTTTTAATAATTGTAATCATACTTATTAAATTCAATTTGAGCGGTTGATTTCTGGGCTATGTTTTTTTTTTTATTAATTCGATTAAATTTAAATAATTCATCGAGTCATTCCATGAGCTAGACGAGATTCGATCCAATTAACTTCAATAATTTATTAGGAGAAGTTGTTCAAAATAACCTTGTTTGATTTTTATTTTTTTTATCCAAACAACATTATTCAAAGTTCTTTCTTCTAATTAAAACAAAACTGTTTTGAAATAAATCCAAATTAACTTTGTAAACCCATGAGGGTCATTGACAAACGGTGCCTAACACAGCTGGTACAAAAGAAAAGAAGCAACAAAGAACACATTGAACTTTTGAAATCTGGCTCAAGTTTTCAATCTACTCTCTACTTTGTCTTCTTACAGTGATCTAGTCCCTTCAGAAAAGAAATGTTTTCTACATATTTGACTAAGTTATTTATGATCTAGTGATCGAAACATTCAGATTTAGTCCCACCAAAACTCATCCAATAATTCCCTAAATGCTAAAAAAAATAAAAAAAATAAAGGAGTAATAGCTAGAATAATTGTCCTTGATTCTATAAAATCAACGCACAACCACTGAAAAGAAAATCGTGGGTATTTTTTGTGTGATTAAGGTTGGTTCTGGGCTTGTGATTAGCCCGGTAGAAGAGAGCAGCAGGTGAATTCCAGCAGCTTTGAGTTCATGAATGCTCAGTTGCTTGGCCGCCAGGTTAGAAGGTTGTGCAAGTCTTACCCCTTTTTCCATTTTTGCTTGTCTCGGTTCATGTATAGAAGCCTTTCCCTACCAGAAATCGAGACTCGTGCAATTTTTTTGAAGCAAAAGTCAAAACTGCTTTACGGTCATCAAGGTTAATATTTTTTTAAAAAAAATGCATTCATCACCTGCTCCCCCACGAAAAGACAACTTCGAAATTCTATTATTTTGTTATATATATGTATATTTTTTTTTGTACTTGAAAGTCTCTTATTGGAATAAGAACACATTATATATGGAGTTCTGTTGCAATTTTTTTTCAAGTGTCAACTTCTTATTTATTTATTACTTTAATTATGTGAGTTGGTTGCGCAGTTAAGGTGGTGCTTGAAATTATAATAACGATTATTTTTTAAAGTGTTTTTTTATTTAAAAATATATTAAAATAATATATTTTTTTATTTTTTAAAATTTATTTTTTGCATTAACGAATTAAACTGATTTAAAATATTTAAAAAATTAAAAATAAATAATTTTCAGAAATGCTTTTTGAACGCTAAAACAAATACAATTTTACTTCCTTTTCTTGATTTTCTAGGTTCAAATCTTAAAATTGATACTTAAAAGAATTTATTAAATTTTTATAAACACCGTTGAAGGAGGAATTTAATTTCAATTAACATACTAATGAGTCTTTTGTCTGACTCAATACCTCCTTCTCGCCGACATAAATGAGATTTGATCTCAAAATGTCTTTGAATATCTCAATTTGGATTCTAAGACGTGGAGATTAAAGGGATTTTTTTATTTATTTATGAGATCAGAAGTTCAATCCCACAAAAAAATTATTTAACAAAAAACAAGAGAGTAAATATTATTTTAAAAATATCACAGGCAAATCCATTCAAGGAGATATAAGCACCCGTCAAGGGACTTTGTGCCTTCCCTTTATTATTAGAAAACTCAGCTCACTGTGTCTTTAGTCTCAGACTTTCAGTTGAAGGCTGCAAAGAGTAAATGAACAAAGATTCTAGACCTTGCAGCTCAGTAACCATGAGGCCTTTATAAAATTTGGCTAGCCGAGTAAGAGCCCAGTAAGGTAAACCCAGCTAGACCATCAGGTCACTGGCATTGAGCCTCACTACTCCAGAATGGTTTGTAAGATCAAGCCTTTTCAGACCTCAACAAAGCCCAGCCAGTTATTCCCAGTGCCCTTGAAGCCCTCTCATATCCATCCAATCGAAGATGAATGGCCCATTGATCTTACTTTGACGCCATGCCTGGGATTTAGAGAGGTGCGATCTGCCTAGAAAATTCTAATCCTCTCGATTGTTAATCGAGTCCAACATTCATGTTGAAACAAGCTTTATTGCCAATGGGTTTTCCTATCAACAATGTTTTGTGCTAGTCATCTAGGTTCATGCATAGATAAATTCATCGTGGACATAATTCTTCATTTATTAGGCCATGTGGGTATGCATTGGAAAATTACTCCTATGATAGCATAGAAATATACAGTGCCAATGAAAATCACCATGCTATCTATATAGCCTAGAGCATTAAAATAGGGTTGTACAAGGGCGGTGGAAGTGGTGTGATTTGATATTACAAGGTGCTTTTTAACGCGTATTCTGTTTAAAAATATATTAAAATAATATTTTTTATATATTTTTAATATTAACATATTAAAATGATAAAAAAAATATTAAAAATATTAATTTAATTTTTTTAATAAAACAAAAATCTTAAAAAAATACATTTAAGCCGCACCCCTAAAGCATTTATAATTAGGAAGTGCTTGAGAGTGAGAGTGTGATAGCGGTTCAAAGTGTTTTTCGTTTGGAAATACATCAAAATAATATTTTTTTAAAAAAAATATTTTTAGCACCAGCACATTAAAACCATCTAAAAACATAAAAATATATATTTTTTAAAAAATTAATCTTTAAAAAAATACGATTTCAACTACAATTTTTAAACATTAAATTAAAAATTTATTTAAAAACACGTGTTCTAAGAAAACAGAACGCAGCAAAAACATGAGGCTTTTTGCTTGTTTTTAATTTTTTAGGAATTAATGCGGGTTTTACAATGTTAGTAAATTAAATTGTACGTGCACTATCATTGCAAATTCACCGTTTTAATAGTCGAATTGCAAGAGGATAGGGACTCGAGCATTATTAATCGAGTACTCGTCTTCGAGAGGGGCCACGTTGCCACGGAAGAAAGCAGAGTTTGGCTTTTAGACGGGGACAAGACTTTTACTACAAAACAAATATGTCCACAGCCTATGATTTCCTAGGTTTCCATTAGCTGGATGCACTAGGCTGCCGCTCCGAAGAATCCTTGGTCGGGATGGATTTAGGGCAACTCTAGGAGGCTGCCGTTCATTTCTGTGGAGACACGAGTCAGATGAGCTGGAATAGATTGTGTGATTGTGTGCAAGTGCACGTATGTTTATACAGTTATGTAGTAGCTCGCAAGCTATGATTTCCAGGGCTGTTTAAAGATTGATTTATATATTTTTTCTGAATTTCAGATATGCTACTACGTACGCACGTTTATGAGACTATCTTGAAATTAAGCTTCTTTTCTCGCATTAATTGCAAGATATACAAGGACCGGATAATTTGTTTCAAGATGGATGCTGCGTTTAATTAAATCGGTTTGAAATTTAGAGATGAAAAACAACCGTACGTCTAGCTGTGTAGCTAGGTCAAGATTCATTATCTTAATCCATTGAAAAAGAAAAGAAAAGAAATATTCATTTGAATAAGAGAGCTCAACTTCAATACTGATGTCATGGTGTTATCGGATAGTCGAGTGAAATATTTAACCACTACTCATGACATGCTTCTTCATTCTCTTTTATAGTCTCTCACTTGATTAATGGAGATCGATCACCTGTAGAAAATATTTCAGTCTCCATGGTTTTTATGTGAATGCAAGAGTTCATTTGAGCCGATCGAACTCTTATTGGGATTGGAGTTTGTAGAATGTTTTGACAAAATTCTAGTTTGGTTTAACAATCATATAAAAATGATGATTTTTTTTTATTAAGAAAATTATTTGATAAATATTCTAGACATTTCACTACTAGAAAATTAAAAAAAAAACATTAAAATTACAGAATATTTCATGGCTATTTACCAATGAAGACAACCGTGACATAAAACTTCCGTTAATAATTTCTAATTATATAAACAATGATAGAATAAAAAAATAAAAAAAATTAATCAGCATTTATAACGTGTCAAATTACTAATTGAATTTTCATTGGTGATTTAAAAAAAAATTAAAACTCGACAGTTCTTTCTTCCCCAATACTTTTTCTTGAATTCAATTCAAACTCTAACCCTATTTTTTAAGATTTTTTATAGCTCCCCATTTAAAATCCATCCACCCGATCCACCTACCAATGCAACCTTTCTCTATTGGTTATATTTCTTGTCAAACTTAGCACTATCAAATAAAAAGACTCATCCATTAATTTTTGTTTTAACCTCTATTTATATTTTAAGTTAATTTATTCAAAATTTATTTGTTGAATTTATAATTTGTATGTATATTTAAGTGTTTTACTTGTTATATAATAATAATTTTATTATATTAATGTATGATTCATTAGAATTGTGTTCTTATCTCGCAATTCCCTTTAATTGTTGTGTTGGAAAAGCAGGAGCTGGAAAGACAACGACTTCAAGCTGCCTCTTGCAGTGGAGTTAAAATATATTTGATTCTTTTCTTTGCCCCAACAGTTGATCTTGTTAATCAAGCATGCTGTTCGTTTCAATAAATCAGTCTCTGTAAATGTTAATGTGCTAATTAATGCATGTTTTTCACAATATAAAAAAAAGGTTTTTTTTCAGTGCTGTTTTATAGTTATAAAATCTGTCTAATTTATTGATTCGCATGTTGAAATTAAATGGGTTTTGTACTTGAAGTCATTACATATATGTTCGGAAGAGAGGTTACTTCTGTTTTTATTTGTTTTTAAAAAGCATTTTGGAATTGATATTTTTTTATTATTTTAATATGTTGGTAACAAAAATAAAAAAGATATCTAAAATAAAAACTTATTTTCAAGTATTTTAAAATATACTATTAATTAAAAAGCATTACCCGTCATAATGATCTCAGGCAAATTTTAGAGTGGAAGAGTACACTGGAGCCAAGGGAATAGATAAGTCGTCTCTTTAGTCCTGGGAGAAGGAAATTGATGAGCACGATGTCGGAATTTTTCTGTAGATTAATTGAATATTTCCATATATTATGTATATTCCACCAATGTCCTTTTTGGGCTGCCTAATATATATCAGTTATGCTGTGGCTATCTGTACCTGCATTTCTTTCGGACGTCTTGCAATTTTTCACTGGCTAGATTGAGTTTTCATTTATGAAAAAGTTAATTAATTGTGCTTTGGATTTCTTTTTTATATTTATACAGTTAGATATTAACGTAACATGGATGAGTTTCCCCATGAAAGAGACAATATTCTTTGGTTATCGTCTGCACTGTTTAAATATGTTAACCATATAGTAGCTAATGTAGTAGTAAGAATTTGAGATTAATGGGTTTATTTTATTTGTGGTTTTTGATATTCGAGTACTATAATTACAAATATAATTATCACTAAAAATTTATATAATTATTAATTTTAAAATTTATAAAATTAATTAAAAGATAGATTTACGTATATGAAATGAAATAAAGATTGTAAACTTCAATATTAAAATCACCAATAAAAAATTATATTGGTAAACTAACTGATGACAGAATTGCAGACAAAGTAGAAAGCCCAAAAGAGATAAATTTTTACGATGGTTTTTCATCGAGAATAAAATTACTAAAGGATTTTTATACATGTAATCGATCCTTTATGTAATATTTTGTTGGTATTTTTTTAGTTTTCTAGCAGTATTTTCCTAGACTTTATCTTATCCATCCAGTACAACAGGATATTAAATCACATTTTACATGATTGAGTCCTCTTTTCGACTCTGACTCTCCCACTCCAGTCGTTGCTTTTCTTTCTGTTACTTCAAAAGTAGCTGCTTCAGCTTCAGCCACTCGAATTTTCGATATTTCTTTTTATTTCTCATCAAATGAATGGCATCTTCTTCTGGAAATCCTAGCTATTTTGAGTATGATAGTGGGAAATCTCATTGTTATTACTCAAACAAGCATGAAACGTATGCTTGTATATTCATCCATAGGTCAAATTGAATATGTAATTATTGGAATAATTGTTGGATAGTAAAATGGTGAATTCTTTTTCTTTCTGACAATAAGTACACAGTTGAACTTTATATTTGGTGTACAGTCGTTTTTGTCTCATGCGCACCTATTAATTAGATCAATAATTAATAAAGAGATTGTATGTGTATAATTCTCAAAAAGGAGAAAATAATTCACTTAAATTTATAATATAAAGGTTGGAGTCACTGTGATTCAACAGGGGCCAATTCCTAATGCTAACAAAATGCTATGGTCAAATTCAATTAATGTCTTGTTTGGCCTACGGAATGCATGCAACAGAGCCCGTACCCTTCATTCATTGCAATAAATATTCATGTAAATATGGAGGTGCCCTCCACTTTAGCCTCACCCTTCCCCTCTGTACGTATTCATTGCTTCCATGGAGGGGCAGGTGAGATCGATCTTTTTCAGTGGAGTCGGTCGGAGTGGCTTGCTAGCCTCCATTAATAAGCCGCTCGCTTGTTGCTCATCTCTCCCACACTCAGAAGAGTAGTCTACATGTTGTGAAGTCTCCTGATCTTATTAATGGTGATTGATTGTGTTTTTTTCTTCTTTTTCTTTTTTTGGGTTCAAGTCTAGTGGCATTCGGTGCTTGAAGTGAATTTCCATGAAGATGACGGGGTGGACGAGGACCATGACACCCGTAGACCTAGAATTTAAGGTGTAAAGTGGTCATTTTTTTTTTCCCTACAAATATGGATAACACCTTAAAATATTAGTGATAATTTGTAAGTGTAGTTGCTAAATCCGACATCGTTTACAACAAATTAGAAAGCAATAATCATGTTTTTAATCCTTCAAGTTACCAACAAAAGAATTATACTATTTGATTCCTAAATACAAAAAACACACATCAAGAAGGATTATATATATTATTCATCCAATAACCCTATATGAACTTCTTGGGGTCTTATTTGAGCTAGGTTTTTAGTTAAATCATGCGAGTAATTAACTTGTATAAACTTATTAGATTTTTTTATATTTTTAATAATTTAATTGATCTAGCTAAATCTATTCAAGTCAACATTAAAAAAAATAAAATAAAACATCAAGTTAGCCCAAATGTCATTTTACTTAATGGCCTATGCTTTATTATATTATAGAATACTCTAAAACGCGTGTGTTTTTCACTGTAGCAGCAGGTTTTTTTTTTCTCCGCTTTTGTTTCTTCTATTTTTTATATATAATGTATCATTGTGCACACAGTGAAACAGTGAAACACTTGACTTTTTTTTTTCGTTTCTGTTTTCCTTTTTTTTTTGTTTTGCCTATGGGTTTTTTTTCTTTTTTCTTTGTGTTTTTTTTCCTTTAATGAAGTTTTTTTTGTTTAATTTAGTTTGTTAATGTGAATTTTTTTATTTAGTAATCATATTTTTATTATACGGATCTCGGGTTTGACGAGTTAACCTGAATTGTTTTTTGTTTTTTTCCTTTTTAATCAATTTTTTTCGTTTGACCCATCGATTTTTTTTTTCTATTTAGTTACCAAACTTTCATGACACTAATTCCAGGTTTAACGGGTTAACCTGATTTGATGAGTTAACTCAGTTGATTCAGATTTTTTTTTCTTTTTCCTCAGTGGTAATATGCTTATGTCTTTTGTTTGTTTTTGTTTTTTTAATTAATTTTTTTCGTTTAGTTTAAGTTGTTAATGTTCACTTTTTTTTCTATTTCTTTTAATGAATTTTTTTTGTTTAATTTAGTTTATTAATGTGAAAAATAAATTTATTTAGTTATCATACTTTCATGACACGGATCTCGGGTGTGACGGGTTAACCTGGTTTAATGAGTTAACCTGAATTTTTTTTGTTTTTTTAATCATTTTTTTTTGTTTAGTTTAGTTTGTTAATTTTTTTTCGTTTGACCCATCGATTTTTTTTCTATTTAGTTATCAAACTTTCATGACGCGAATCCCAGGTTTGACGGGTTAACCTGATTTGAAGGGTTAACTCAGTTGATTCAAATTTTTTTTCCTCATTAGTAACAGGCTTATGTCTTTTGTTTGTTTTTGTTTTTTTTATTATTTTTAATTAATTTTTTTCGTTTAGTTTAGATTGTTAATGTTCAATTTTTTTTTCTATTTAGTCATCAGACTTTCATGATACGGATCCTGGGTTTGACAGGTAACCTGGTTTGATGGGTTAACCTGGTTAATTCTGGGTTAACCCGTCAATTTTTTTTTTCCTATTTAGTTATCAAACTTTCATGACACGAATTCAAGATTTGACGGGTTAAGCCAGTTAATTCAGATTTTTTTTCTTTTTCTTTTTCTTCATTAGTTTTTTTTATTTCTATTGATTTTTTTCTTTTTAATTAATTTATTTAATTATTATACTTTTATGACATGACCTTGCAGTCAGATCCACATCCAAAACTATTGGGTTTGGTATTAGAGCTAGACCTAGACCTAGACCTACTGGGTCATGCAAGTTTAATATTATTATTATTATTATTAGGTTAGACATTATAACCAAACTCAAGATTCTTGAATATAATTTTGTAGAAAAATCTAATCCTTTTAAATCTTAATTTTTTTTTATATAAAAAAAACTAACTCAAAATATCGCGCAGGTTACGTGGTTACGTGTGACTAGTATCATATATCATTGCGTGTTCCGTTGAGCCCTTAGATTCCTTTATTAAAATTAAGGAAGTCAAAACACGTGCGAGCACTAATGCCCCAGCTCGAGTTTCTCTTGTATGCGATGTCCCACACCAAACAAAACTCTATAATATTATTGCCAACAAATTATTATTTTTGAGAAAACGAAAGAAATGTTTGCACCGTAGAAACAAGTGACATCCTTCCTAGAAGATAACAGTTCGTGGGAAATGATCATGGGACACAAATAATGAAAACCAGACAAGATTCAAACTTGTTTGGTCTCTTTATAGATTCAAGAAAAAGATAATGTTTCGAATGATACGTGTCGAGGAAAATTCCGCGTGGAAGGTGATCATTGGGTCATAAGTGCATTGTAATATGAGGCAGTATGTTTTTTAAAAATATTTTTTTATTTAAAGATATATTGAAATGATTTATTTTTATTTTTATTTTTAATATTAATAAATAAAAATCATAAAAAAAATATATTAGAAAAATATAATTTTAATATTTTTTCAATGAAAATACATTTATAAAAAACATCTAAAAAGCTAAATGATTTAAGATTTATAAATCTTTATCTTTTTTATTTGATTTAAGATTTTTTTTCATCCTATTTTTTTACTGTGTCAATATACTATAAGTTCAATTTATAAATTAAATATGATATGATATGATAACACGTGAATTATTATATCTATATTATATTTATCGATTTTATTTTATTTCAAAGCTAAATGACTTGTATTTTTAAAAAACTCATAAATATTTAAGGGACACGAAACTCATTTTCCTAGAGTTGAAAAAGAAAAATGATGAAGCACTGTTTTTTTATATAATTATAAGAGAGCAAAGGCTCTGGATTCTTTTAAAAATATAATGATATGACGTGGAATTTCGAGGACATTCAGTGGAGGGTTCAGTGATTTATGATGGTGGTAAATTGGTAATCAACACTAGATCATTCATGCAGCCGAGCCTAATCAAAGCCACCTATTGAGCTCCATGATTTACACTACTTTACGGCCATGATGTCATCACATGACGACGCGACGACGTCGGAGACATCCAAACAGCCTTTAGATGAATGCCACGTCGTAAGATTATCGACACACCGATCACTCCAAGCTCCCATAGGCCCTATTGCTTTCACGTGAATCCTAGGCGCGTGTTGAACACGGTTACTGCAATCTTCCTAATCTAATCACACAATTTACATTAGGGTGAGTGTAATGATGTGGATTTGTTTATAATTGGAACAAAAAATAAAATAAAATGGAAAATCAGACTGATAAAGTAATTTTAATAATATTTTTCAAGATAATAAAGTTATTTAGTTTTTTATTTCTTGTCTCATGATCGAGTTCATCTAAAAATATATTATGAGTCATGATAAGTATTAAAATATTATTATTTAGAACATGTATAAATTTTTTATAAAATCATTTGATAACAAGTGAAAAAAAAATAAGGGTCACAATATCCTATTTTTATCATCTAATTGAGAGAATCATTTCCTTCAAATTATAACTACTATTTTCTTCCTATGCTTTTTTTTTTAAATAACAATCATATTGTAGTTGTTCTTGTATATTAATATTGAAATTAATTATGATTTTTCAATATATTTTTATATCCTTAATTGAGCTAGTTTTATCATTATAAAATGATGGATTTTCTAATCTCACATTATATTAATTTTTTTTCATCTTTTCATCCTAATTAACATAATCTATCATGCATATAATATTATATCTAAAATGATATTAATCTCGATGAAGGAGGGCATCACAAGAGAGAGAATGAGAGGGCAAGAGAGGAGGGCTTCAAAGAGGGATCATAGAGGTTTGGTTCGTTGTGAATTTTTCAAAACAAAGTTTTTAAAACACGATTAACATGTTCACATGCAGAGTCATGTACATAAATAATTTAATTAATTTAAATAAAAGAGTTAACAGAATAATAGAATGAGAAATTATTTATTTTATAAAAATAAAAATAACTTAATTAAAAATATAAAGTTAGATTGAAAACAACGGTACAAGAAAACTATTGCACCCGACATCGCGGCGGCCTTAAAAATTATCTGGTGTATAGAAAAAGAACAGATATCTGACATCGTTTTCTTTTAAGGGAAAATATCTTATTTAAGGAGTCGCCACCTAGTATTATGGTCACTAAAAACCCTAACTGGTCAACAAAGATTCTATGGTACGGGACTGGTTACACAAAAGAAAAGATGTTATCACCCCTTAAGTGTCCTACCTAAGCCAGGCTGCATTGCTGGTTTTGTCTAAAATTGCTAAGAATTTGTTCTCCTTTTTTCCTTTTTTATTCTTCCTTTCATGTTCCTGACTCTGGTGTCAGTGAACAATTCCTATAAATATTTCCAACTCTGGCGTTGGTAAATACTGCACAAATCCAAAAATACGATACTCCTGACTCTGGCGTCAGTGAATATTTTCGCAAAAAATGAATTTGAAGAAGAAATTTTCTATGTCATTTTTTCTTGTTTATCCTTCATTATTATTTGCCATTTTTAGATGGAAGTAGGGAAAAAAAAAACATTGCACGATATATTTGCATTTAACAGTAATAGTCTACAGATTGAGCACATCTAAAAAAAATACCTACGCGTGCGGTTGCTAGAAGCGAAGTCGAGAGAGACTGGGCTAAAAAAAAGGGTTGAGGGGGGCGGCGGCTAGTACAGGGTTCGCTGCCCCCCCCTTTTTTTATATATGTTTCTCTCCTTTAGGGTTTCTGGTAATGGCCTCCTCTTGGGGTCTCTTCTTTTAGGGTTCCTCTCTCATCGTCTCTTCCCTTGGGATCTCTTCTTTTAGGGTTTCTCTCTAATCGTCCTCCCTTACCTTTTCATACCCTGAGATCTGTATTTATAATGCCAGAGTCCCTTCG
>Ga0325411_1006842_pt1 | contig 12476 bp, 22 predicted proteins | sample PopdelMetagenome_13_FD_206181 | JGI IMG/M metagenome (GOLD analysis project Ga0325411, IMG submission 206181) | Populus deltoides microbial communities from Bellville, Georgia, United States - Xylem-PdIQD-R4 | ecosystem: Host-associated > Plants > Phyllosphere > Stem > Wood/Secondary xylem... | reverse complement strand
AAAGAACTGGAGGACTCACCTGATAATCGGACCTTTGCTTCAATTAGCCAGCGAATATCTTCAGGAATTCTATGATTCATTAACAACCTCAATCTTTCACACCTAGCACGGTAAATTTTTGCAATCGCATTTGGAGGCAAAGCGGGAAAATACTTTTTCAATTTTCAAAAGTGGTGTCCATTTTCAAATGAGAATTGGAGAAGAGATGCAAAGAAAGGAGAAAGAGCAAAGAATTGCACAAATATATATATAGATATCGGTTATCATGGGAAAGTGAAAGAATTGACTTAAGAATCACAGGGTATCGTTATCCGCTATTTGACCGGGGTGAGAGAGACTAGCAAAACAAAAGTTACACCAAAAAGAAACAAAAAATATGTGAGAAAAAGAATCAATCTCTATATACAGGATCACCCAATTTAATAGTCATTTTCAACTGAAAAATTTTCAAAGTAAACTTTCAAACGATGTCCATTTATCTTGAAAACATTGTCATTCTTTGGATTCTCAATATCACAGGCCCCATATGGATACACATGTTTCACAATAAAAGGACCGCTCCATCTTGATCTTTAGTTTTCCAGGAAAAAAATGGAGTCGAAAATTATAAATCAAGACTTTTTGACCAACATTGAAAGTTTTTATCAGTATTTTCTTGTCATGAAACTCTTTGATTCTTCCTATATGAATTCTTGAATTTTCATTATATCATTTCTTATTTCCTCAACCTCATTTATTTGTAATTTTCGCAACTGATTAGCATCATTAAGGTTTGAATTGAAAGCTTTAATAGCCCAATAAGCTTTATGTTCAAGTTCCAAGGGCAAGTGACAAGGTTTTCCATAGACTAGTCTATAAGGTAACATACCTAATTATGTTTTATAAGCAGTTTGATAAGCCCAAAATACATCATTAAAACATCATTAATGACTAGTCTTTCCTATTAGGGTTCACTGTTTTCTCTAAGATATGTTTGATCTCCCTACTAGCAAGTTCTACCTGTCCACTTGTATGTGATTCCATATTTCTTCATTAAAGGCTTAAATGACTTGTTGTAGAAATGTGTTCCACCATCACTTATCATGGCTCGAGGGATTCCAAATCGACTTAAAATATTTTCTTTAAAAAAAATTATCATTATTTTGTGGTCATTGTTTTGACTTAGAATTACCTCTATCCATTTTGAAACATAATCTACTATGACTAATATGTACAAGAAACCAAATGGAAGAAATGGACCTATGAAATCTATACCCCAATAGTCAAAGATCTCAATGATAAGAATAGGATTTAAAGGCATCATGTGACGTTTTGAAACAGATCCCAACTTTTGACAATTTTCACAAGTCTTACAGAATGCATGTGAGTTTTTGAACATGGTGGACCAGTAAAATCCACTTTGTAAGATTTTTGTAGTTGTCTTTCTTGATGAAAAATGACCCACATGCCTTACAATGACAAAATCTAATGACACTACTTACCTCATTGTTAGGAATGCATCTTCAAAATATTTGATCAGGATAATATTTGAATAAATAAGGGTCATCCCAATAAAAGTTCTTCACTTCGTTCAAGAAGATGTCAGATCTCGAATCTGTTGTCAATCTTGACAAATGATCTACGACAACATTTTCCGTGCCTTTCTTGTCTTTGATTGTGATATCAAATTCTTGAAGTAGCAAAATCCACCGCACCAATCTAGCCTTAGAATCCTTCTTTGAAAGAAGATATTTCAATGCTACATGATCACTAAAAACAACAACAGGTGAGCCAACAAAATAAGATCTGAATTTTTCACATGCAAATACTACTGCAAGTAATTCTTTTTCAGTGGTAGTGTAATTCATTTGAGCACTATTTAAAGTTTTACTTGCATAGTAAATCACATAAGGTTTCTTATCTTTTTTTGTCCTAAGACAACACCCACGACATAATCACTAGCGTCACATATTATTTCAAAAGGTAATGACCAATCAGGAGGTTGAATGACAGGAGCAGAAGTAAGCAAGTTTTTAAGTTTAACAAAGGCTTCTTCACAATGTTCAGTCCATTCAAAAATATTATCCTTTGTTAGAAGGTTACTCAATGGCTTAGATATTACAATAAAATCTTTGATGAACCTTCTATAAAAACTACCATGTCCTAAAAATGATCTAAAATCTAAATGGATTTTGGTGTCGGTAAGTTGGCAATTAGCTTGATTTTAGATTTGTCAACCTCAATTCCTATTGATGAAACAATGTGACCAAATACAATGTCGTTTGTTACCATAAAATGAAAATTTTCTCAATTCAGCACAAGATTCTTCTCTTCACACCTGTTCAAAACTTTTTCCAAGTTAGCTAAACAATCATCAAATGAATCACCAAAAACATAAAAATCATCCATAAAACTCTCAAGAAAACATTCAACCGTATCACTGAAAATGCTAAGCATGCATATTTGAAACGTGGCTGGTGCATTACATAATCCAAAAGGCATCTTTCGATATGCAAAAGTACTTAATGGACATGTGAAGGTAGTTGATGTGCATCATGGGAATTATAATCCATCTTGTAAAGCTAAAACTAATATGCAAGAGGATTCAGATGGTCCAATGACAAGAGCGAGAGCGAAACAACTACAAAGGGCCTTGACAAGTCAAATTGGAATAATTGAAGCTGCATCGGAGTTAAAAATTAGAAATCAATTTGAAATTGGTTCAAGGATGTTTATTTGCCTACAATTGGAACTTGGAGATGGGAAAAGCCCTTAATGGTTCTTTTGATGCTGGGCTACTTGAATTTGGGTTGATATACAAATAAGTGAAGGAATTGATGCTGTTTATGGTCAGAACAGCAAATGAATTTGAACCTGAATTTGAAGCAATCCATTGCATGTGAAAACAAGACTAATCTAGGTGGATTTCAAGTTCAGAACATGTTCTTTCTAGATTGTCCAACCATGATTGCATTGGACTTTTGTAAGAAGATATGGTTGTTTTAAATTTGGTCTGTTTATGTTAGAAATGTCAAAAAACATGTGCTAGTTAATTTGTCTAGGTTAGTTTGTCAAAGTCTATTTTTTGGGCTTGACTTCTGCCATGTTGAATTTTTCCTAACTTTGGAGGGATGTTCCAGTTATAAATATAGTACCAGAATATGTAATAAAGCACTTTTGGCCAATATTTGAAACTTAATTCACAGAATTACGAGTTGTTCTTCCAAATTGATTTTGTGAAGAACCCTACCTGACTTATCACTCTTCAATCACAAAGAGTGTGGCGTCGAAATCCTAGATTGATCTTTGTGGCGTCCAGATCGACTTATCAAAGTATCATTCTAGTCTATCCCCCATCTTATTTACCTTAAAATCACTATAATCCAGCCTAAACACCAAAAGAAAGACAACACAACCAGACCCATCCTTCATCCATTTTCGTCAGATTCATTGTTACCGATTTTTCGAATCATTCACGGCACATCAGTAGTTTTCTCTTAATCTTCTAATGCAATTTCAATTTGGTTGTAACATGAATTGCCATCTAGGAAACAATAAAATTCATGATCTGTAAGTCTTTCTAGGATTTGATCCATGAAAGGTAAAGGAAAATAATCTTTTCTAGTCGTTGAATTAAGTTTCCTATAGTCAATGCACATGCGCCAACCAGTAATAGTCTTATTTGGAATTAACTCATTTTTCTCATTTGTTATCACAGTGACTCCAGATTTCTTGGATATAACTTGAGTAGGACTTACCCAGTTGCTGTCAAAAATAAGAGAAATGATTCTATTATTTAGAAGCTTAATGACTTCATTTTTCACTACCTATTAGGATTAAGCCTTCGTTGCATTTCTCTAGAGGGTTTAGCATTTTCCTCTAAATAAATTATGTGTGTGCAAATCAAAGGACTAATTCCTTTTATGTTAGCTATGGTCCATCCTAATGTATTTTTGTGCATTTTCAGAGTTTGTAATAACTTTTCTTCTTGATGTGCATTAAGTTTGGAAGAGATTATTACCAGAAAGGTTTTATTTTCTCCCAAAAATGAGTATTTGAGATTGGATGGTAATGGCTTCAAATCAGGTTTTGGTGGTTGAACACTTTGAAGGCATAGACTCAATTGATTGTGGTGGTAATTCTTTAATTTGTGGTCTCCAAGTACTTGCTTTTGATTCTTCCTGAAAATAGACCATTTGCAAATTGTCAGATTCGTCAATCTCAGTTTCACTGGAAGTGGTTTGAAGTTGATCATAAACTATTTTTTTAATAAAGTCCACTTCCTGTAAATCATTATCATCTTTAGGTTGCTTGCAAATGTATAAAATATTCATCTCTAATGTCATGTTTTCAAATTATAACTTCATCAGTCTATTCCAATAGTTAATCAATACATTAAAAGTTGCAAGAAATAGACTTCCTAAAATAACAGGAATTAAATTACATGCTTCAATAGGTTGTGTATCCAAGACAATAAAATCCACAAGATAAATGAATTTATCAACTTGTAAAAACACATCTTTAGCTATTCCTCTAGGCACTTTTACAAATCTATCAGCAAATAACAGAAGTTGGTTTTAACTCACCTAGATTAAGACTTTTAAAAACCAAATATGAAAATAAATTCACACTAGCTCCAAAACCAAGTAAAGCTTTTTCAATTTTATGTTCTCCAATAAAGCAAGAAATTGTAGGATAACTACGGTCTTTATATTTTAAAGCATTATTGTTTTGAAGAATGACACTTACTTGTTCGGCAAAAAAAGCTGATGCGATCCAACCATCAAAGGATCCATTGGAGGTTCTAGTTGGTCCAGTTACTAGTCTTAGAGCTAAGAAGTTCAAAGAAACTTTCAACTCTTCAAAGAATTGACCATTCTTTGTTGTGAATTTATACTTCCTTTGCTCATTTCCAGGTGTAGGCGTTGTGATCGAGTTGGTTTATAGTCTTGTTGCCTTGGAGCAAGTCTTCCATTGTGATAAGCTGATTCAAATCTCAACAAACTTGGGTTAGATTGATCTTGGGGTCGCGAATACCATTAAATTCTACTAGGGTTCGCATCAGTTGGTATCAGAGTTGATCTAATCACAGGTTATATCCTTCAATTTGAGTCTTTATTGTTTCTTGTTTGATTCTTGATAGATTTGGCCACCGATATAAAAAAAAATAAGGATCTTACTTTTGATTGCTTTGTTGGACACTTAATCATAAGTTAGTGTTCTTTTGATGCTTTCTTGATCAAAATTGGTTTTGTTTTGTTCTTGCCGAAATATATACATCTATATATCAAAAAAAAATGGAGGCTTGATCTTGAAATCTTGATTGCTGCCGCACAAAAAAAAGAAAGTGATTTTTTTAGTTTTGGCTGAATACATGCTTGAGAAAACCTTGATCATTAGGAAATTGGTTAGTCTTGATTCATGAATCATTCAATAGTCTTGTTTGTGTTTCTTGAAAATTTGGGTAGTTTAGTTGATTTTCTTGAGTTTCTGAAATTTTCTTGAATTAAATCCTTAGTTCTTGATAATTCGTAATTGTTTAGCTCTTTTCTGATTTTTTTTAAATTTTTATTCGTGTCTTCAAATTGTCATATTATTCGTATAAATTTGCATTGCTATTCGTGAATTTGTCATCGAGTTTCGTTTTGTTAGTTTCGTAATTTTTTACTTCTGGAGTCTATATCAAATTTATAAATTCGCTGCATAGTTGGTTGCTTTTTCTGAATTGTTGGTAAGTGATTTCAAGAACTAAAGAAAGGCAATTTGAGTGGAAAAAGGCATACGGAGCATATTCGAGTGAAAAGCCTATAAATTTCTCTGATACACGAGTATGTGAGGTGTTATTTTTATTGCTAACGATTTTCATGCAAGTTTAAAAAAAAATAATGTCTTATAACAGTATGAAACAGAAGAAGAAGGGTGAAATCCCAGAAGATGGGCTTTCAAGAATACAACAACATGGAATTTATGTTTGGTGAGCTGATGACTAGGATTGAAAAATTAGAGACTAGGTCTGATGATGGGCGTAGTAAAAGGGGTAGAGAAGCTAGGAAGGAGGAGAGTGTTGCTGGAAACTCTGCAGATGAAGCCGAGGATGATCTTAACCGTGGTGGTGGGTTCCGTACACATAGGGGAGAGAGGTATGAAAATCGGTCAAGGAAGGGACATATTTGGCCACATAGGGATTTTGAGTATAGAGTCATTTTGATGATTTGGGAGATATAAACCGAAATTTGGGTAGTATTCAGTTAAAAATCCTAGCCTTTAAGGGAAAAACTGATCCAGAAGCTTATTTAGATTGGGAAAAAAAGGTGGAGATGATTTTTGACATCCATAGGTACTCTGAAGAAAAGAAGGTTAAGTTAGCTGTAGTGGAGTTTACTAATTATGCCATGGTTTGGTGGTAGAAAGAAGAAGGAATAAAGAAAGACCAGTTAGGACATGGGAGGAGTTGAAGACAATAATGAAGAAGAGGTATGTTCCTAAATACTATTATCGGGAGTTGTTTAATTGTTTACAAATGATTACACAGGGTAATAAGAGTGTGGAGGAATATCAGAAAGAATTAGAGGTGGCTATGATTAGAGGTAATGTTAATGAAGATGAGGAAGTTACTATGTCTAGGTTTTTAAATGGCTTAAATAGAGACATAACTAATGTTGTGGAGTTGCAATCATATGTTGGTTTGGAGGAGTTAGTACACTTAGCCATTAAGGTTGAAGGACAGCTAAAAAGGAAAGGTAATACATGATCTAGAGCTTATATGGGGTCTTCTTCGGGTTGGAAGATGAATTATAGGAGAGAGGGTAGTGCGTCATCGAAGCCTTTGGTGACTTCTAAAGTTGCCGAACCTACCTCCATGAAGCAGGTTTCGACTAATGATCAAAAACTTAAGGGAGAAGTTCAACCGAAGCGTAATCGTGACATAAAGTGTTTCAAGTGTTAGGGATTGGGACATTATGCATCAGAATGTGCAAATCGTCGAGTTAATGGAGAGATTGTGTCCACTAGTGAGGAGTTTGATTGTGATGACATGCCCCCACTTGAGGATGCTAGTAATTTAGAGTATGCTGTTGGTGATAAAGTTTTGGTGATTAGAAGGTCACTTCGTGTTCAGACTAAGGAGGGTGATGTGGAACAACAAAGGGAGAACATTTTCCATACTAGATGCCTAATCAACGATAAGGTATGTATTATGATCATTGATAGTGGTAGTTGTACTAATGTTGCTAGTGTTACTTTGGTTAGAAAGTTGGGATTGAATACCATAAAGCATGAGAGGCCTTATCAACTTCAATGGTTGAATGAATGTGGTTTTGTTAGGGTGAATAGACAGGTGATGAATTCTTTTTCAGTAGGCAAATATAAGGATGAAATGTTATGTGATGTTGTGCCTATACATGCTACTCATTTGTTACTAGGGAGGCTAACTTAGCAATTTGATAGAAAAGTCGCTTGACTTTTCATGTATTCATTAGAGAAGGATGTAAGGATTTATACACTTGCCCCACTCTCACCAAAGTAAGTGTATGAAGATCAAATTCAATTGAAGAAGGGCTATGAGGAAGAGCAACATGTTTCGGCCAAAATGTAGGAACAAAAAGATTCAGCCAAAATGAAAAAACAAGCTGAACAACATGGTGAGGATGTGAGGAGTAAAGAAAAGAAAGTGAGCCATGAGTTAAAAACAAAAGGGAACAAAGTTTCGGCCCTTAGGACATTAGGGGAGGGTCACAGCCAAGAACAAAAAATTGAAAAGAAGGCCGAGAGTGGAGAGAAGAAAGAAAGGGTGAGAAAAAAAGAGTGTAGAAAAAGTGGGGAAACACAACTTTTTTGCAAAATCTAATAATCTTAAACATACCTATCTTTCTGACTTGCCTATGATTTTACTTGTGTATAAGGAGGCATTCTTTAACTCAGATGATTTAGATTCTTGTGTTCCTAGTGTTTTTAAAGTTTTTTTTGCAGGAATTTGAGGATGTCTTTCCAGATGACATTCCTAGTGGTTTACCGCCAATTAGAGGTATTGAGCATCAAATTGACTTTGTTCCAGGAGCATCTATACCAAATAGGCTGGCTTATAGGAGCAATCCTGAAGAGACTAAAGAGCTTCAAAGGCAAGTGGGGGAGTTGATGTCAAAAGGATACATTCGAGAGAGCATGAGTCCTTGTGCAGTTCCCGTGCTTCTTATTCCAAAAAAGGACAAAACTTGGCGAATATGTGTGGATTGTCGAGCTATCAATAACATCAGTGTAAAGTATCGACATCACATTCCTAGATTAGATGATATGTTGGATGAATTACATGGTTCTAAATTGTTTTTGAAAATTGATTTGAAAAGTGGTTATCATCAAATTAGGATGAAAGAAGGCGATGAATGGAAAACTGCTTTTAAAACTAAATATGGTTTGTATGAGTGGTTGGTTATGCCATTTGGACTTATTAATGCACCTAGTCCTTTTATGAGATTGATGAATAATGTGTTGCATGCTTTTATTGGTAAGTTTGTAGTCGTTTACTTTGATAATATCTTGATTTATAGTAAGGAGATTGATGAGCATATAAGTAGTTTGAGACAAGTTCTTGATGTGCTTAGAAAAGAGTCCTTATATGCTAATTTGAAAAAGTGTGACTTTTGCATGGATAGGATTGTTTTTCTTAGATATGTGGTTAGTGTAAAAGGTATAGAAATGGATGAGGTTAAGGTTAAGGCTATTCAAGAATGGCCTACACCAAAATCCATAACATAAGTTAGGAGTTTTCATGGTTTGGCTAGTTTTTATAGTAGATTTGTTAAAGATATTAGTATGATAGCCTCTCCATTGACTGAAATTGTTAAGAAAGCTGTGGGTTTCAAGTGGGGAGAAGAACAAGAAAATACTTTTAGCTTGTTAAAATCAAAGTTGATTTCGACACCTTTACTATCTTTACCTAATTTTAATAAAGCTTTTGAGATTGAATGTGATGCTTTAGGAATATGTATTGAAGCTGTTTTAATGCAAGAAAAACAGCTCATCGCTTATTTTAGTGAGAAACTCATGGTACGGGCTTTGGAGTATTGGCAACATTATTTGTGGCCCCGAGAGTTTGTCATATATATTGATCACCAATCGTTGAAACATTTGAAGGGTTAAGGTAAGTTAAGTAGGAGACATACTAAGTGGGTTGAGTTTATTAAAACTTTTCCATATGTGATTAAATACAAGCAAGGTCAGGAAAATGTGGTCACTGATGCCTTGTCGCGAAGGTATGACATACTAAATTGCTATGATTTGAGTATATTAAGGAATTGTATCTTGATGATCATGATTTCGGTGCTATATATGACACATGCAAGGTTTCGGCCAAGGATAAATATTTTAGGCATGATGGATTTTTGTTTAAGGAAAATAAGTTATGTGTGCCTAATTGTTCTTTACGTGAATTGCTTGTGAGGGAAGCACATGGGGGAAGTTTAATGGGGTATTTTGGAATTACTAAAACTTTAGAGATTCTGCATGAGCACTTTTATTGGCCTAATATGAAAAGAGATGTGCAAAGAATGTGTGATACGTGCATAACATGTAGACAAGCTAATTCTAGGGTAATTGCCTCATGGACTATACACACCTTTGACTGTTCCTAAGGAACCTTGGGTTGATATTTCTATGGATTTCATTTTAGGTCTACCTAGGTCTAAGAAAGGGAAAGATTCTATATTTGTTGTTATGGATAGATTTTCTAAGATGGCACATTTCATTGCTTACCATAAAACAGATGATGCAATAAATATAGCTGACCTATTCTTTAGAGAGGTGATTCGGCTACATGGTCTTCCTAAAAGCATTGTATTCGATTGAGATGTTAAGTTTTTGAGTTACTTTTGGAAGGTTTTGTGGGGTAAGTTAGGAACTAAACTTTTATATTCTACTACTTGTCATCCACAAACAAATGGCCAAACTGAAGTTGTTAATCGACTTTAATTCAATTGTTAAGGGCTATCATTCAAAAGAATCTTAAAAATTAGAAAGATTGTCATTCATTGAATTTGCATATAATCGTAATATGCATTCTACTACTAATTATTCACCATTTGAGATTGTTTATGGTTTTAACCCTTTGACACCATTAGATTTGATTCCTTTGCCTGTTGATGAAAGGGATAGTCTTGATGGTAATCAAAAAGCACAGGTGGTAAAAGATCTTCATGCAAAAATTTGGAAACAAATAGATAAGCAGTATGAATAATATGCAAACAAAGCCAGACGAAAATTAGTGAGATTTGAACCAGGTGATTGAGTTTGGATGCATATAAGGAAGGAAAGGTTTCCTGAACAAAGAAGATCAAAGTTGATGCCTCGAGGAGATGGTCTTTATCAGATCATAGAAAGGATTAATGATAATGCTTACAAAGTGGATCCACCAGGTGAGTATGGTGTTAGTGTTACATTCAATGTTTCTGATCTTTCTTCGTTTGATGTAGGTGATGATTCCAGGTCAAATCCTTTTAAAGAGCAAGGGGATGATGTGATCCAACCATCAAAGGATCTATTGGAGGTTCCAGTTGATCCAGTTACTAGGCTTAGAGCTAAGAAGTTCAAAGAAGCTTTCAATGGACTTCTTCAATATACATGGGCTAGGTGGACTTTAAGAGGATTTGTAATAATAAAAAGCAAGCCTTGATTAATCTGATTCATGTTCAATAGGGGCTTGTTGGTGGAACCAAGACCATTACACAAGGATTGGGAGAAGAAGACTAGATTCAGACAGTTTGACCTTTCGTTACTATTTTGGTCATAACTTGAGCTACAGATCGAATTTTGATGTGATTCTAGTTGTGCTGGGAACTAAACTTCCATACCTTTCCAATGGTATATGGCATGCCTTCAAATTCATTAAGACAAGAGATAACCATCCATTTTAAGTTGGGCCTTGCTGCTGCCAGACAGAATGCGAAAACAACGAACTAGTCTTATTTAATTAGTTGGACTATCAAACTTTAATTATTTTAAGAGGAGACAATTTGTTTGGGTTTTAGACTTGTTTATTTTGTTTATTTTAATTAGTTTGCGCTAGTTTTAGCTTGGGTTAATTATTATTTAAATTGGGTTTATGTGAGACTCATTAGGGAAACTAGGGTTTTGGCTTGGAGTTTAAATACTCTTTAGGAATAATTTTAGGTCAGACTTTTGATGATATTTCAGCATTGTAGCCGACTTTTGGTTGCTCAATCTTGGTTCTTGATTAAACTTTCAACTTTTCAAAGAATTGACCATTCTTTGTTGTGAATTTATACTTCCTTTGCTCATCTCCAGGTGTAGGCGTTGTGATCGAGTTGGTTTATAGTCTGTTGCCTTGGAGCAAGTCTTCCATTTTGATAAGCTGATTCAAATCTTAACAAACTTGGGTTAGATTTATCTTGGGGTCGTGAATACCATTAAATTTTGCTAGGGTATATTAATCCTTTCACATTCAGTTTTCTCTTCACAGTGCACAAATCTTTCAAAAATTTAGCATAAGAAGATACTTGTTTAATAGCATCCAACAAAGGTATATTTATCCTTAACTACTTGAAAGTTTCAAAGATTTCAGAGTTGTGATTGACTTTCTTTTGTTTGGTCATGGCATGAGTAAATGGAAGTGCTGGCGGGGAATCAGTCTTTTTTTTAATAATGTTTAGATTCAACCCCTTCCTTACCCTCAGAGATTCACTCATCATCTTTCTCACAAGGTTCAAGAGTGGGTTTTTCAATAACCTTATCATTGTGAAAAGTGATGACTGATTTCACTTGATCCACGTGTTGGCTTCCGGAACTACGTGCATTTGCATTGTATTGCCTCTTTGGATTTTCCTGTGGTTGAGATGGAAACTTACCTTTCTCCTGAAAACTAAGAGCAGCTATGAACTTTGCAAGAGTATTTTTAAAATCTGTCATGGTTTGAGCAAGTTGAGTGTTGATTGTCTCTTGCTTTTCAATGAATGCATGCAATATTTCCTCAAGATTTCTTCTAAGAGGCAGAGCATAAGGAGGTGCATATCCATGGGAATTTTGGAAATTATGGTGTGCTTGAAACGGTGGCTGTGAAGTTTGTGCATTATTGTTATCACTCTTCTAACTGAAATTTAGGTGATTTCTCCAACCAGGGTTGTATGTTTGCGAGTATGGGTTGTGATTGGGCTTTTGGAAACTGTTTAAAGCATGGGATTATTCATGGAGGCATTCTTTGAAAGAAGGTAAAGTTGGACAGTCATTGGTTGAGTGTTCATTGTTTTCATAGATTTGACAAACAATATCCTGAACAAATTTTAAATGACCACTCTTTTTAAATTCAAGTGCCTCAACTTTTGTGCTTGGGCCTTTGAAAACTGTTTAAAGCATGGGATTATTTATGGAGGCATTCTTTGAAAGAAGGTAAAGTTGGACAGTCATTGGTTGAGTGTTCATTGTTTTCATAGATTTGACAAACAATATCCTGAACAAATTTTAAATGACCACTCTTTTTAAATTCAAGTGCC
>Ga0325411_1006840_pt1 | contig 12477 bp, 7 predicted proteins | sample PopdelMetagenome_13_FD_206181 | JGI IMG/M metagenome (GOLD analysis project Ga0325411, IMG submission 206181) | Populus deltoides microbial communities from Bellville, Georgia, United States - Xylem-PdIQD-R4 | ecosystem: Host-associated > Plants > Phyllosphere > Stem > Wood/Secondary xylem... | reverse complement strand
ACATAAATAACAATGCCTCCTAATATCATAAAAAACATTGAAATTTTATTTGTAAATTAAGTAAAAACTAAATGGTATTAAATTAAATTGAATAACATTAAAAAAATATGTTTAGTTAAAATTGAAAAGAAAAAAGCCAATACCAAAATTCAATAAAAAACAAACATTAGATGATAAAATTAGTAAAAAAAAAATAAACTAACAAAAAAAATTAAACGACAAAAAAGCCAACCACACACTCTAGCCTAGCCTAGGTGGCCAAAAACATATAGGCTTGAACTTAATTTTTTTTACTTAAGAGACTACAATAATAAAAAAAAACAAATAACATGTCACTTGCTCATTTTAATATTTCAGCCACAATGATGCATGAAAAATAAAAAGTGATGAATTTTTTACCTACAAATTTATTTTTTTACCCAAAATATCTTTATCTACCACTGAAAAAATCAATCCAAAAATCTAAAATCAATCTAAAACCAAAAATTTCTTAAACTCAAATTTATTATCTCAATCGATGAAAAAACCAAAACAACATCTAGAAAAAACTCCTTTTATCGAAAGAAATCCATGGATAGTGTGCTAAATTGACGTCAATTGAGAGTAAGTTGACCATAGCCATAAAAAAGACTTAATCAAGGAGAGAAAAACCATTAATAACTAAAATGAAAAAAAAAAAAAATCACTATTGCAATTCATGATGAATTATATATTGGCGAACAATGGTGCGGCAAGGAGCATACTTATATGTCGACGCCCTTTAGTGTTTTCTATAACTATAATGGCTAAAAGGATGATATCAAGTTATTACATCCAATTCATGATATAAATAAATTTATTTTTATTTAAAAATACATCAAAATAATTTTCTCAAATTTTTTTTTATTTTTAAATATCAAAATTATCTAAAATCACTAAAAAAACACTAATTTAATTTTTTATATATATCAAACACTTTTAAAATGCTCAGAAACATAATATTAAACGCAAACAAAGACAGCCTCTCAATCTTCTCTTCTATTAATGATGTGGAAATAGTAGTGTAAGAAAAGGTTTTATAGGCAAAGAGATACCTTCGCATTTCATAGCCGATAGTGAACAGCCAACCTGGTATCGCTGCTGCAGAATTCGGATTTGAACCAGCGAATCATGGGTCACTATGCGGGAATGTAGCAGAAAACAAGGCTGGAGCTCATAAATCAATCAATTAATAGGGATACAATTAACCACTACTCTATTAAATAAAATAAAAAATAAAAAAAATACAAGCAGCCCTATTGTCATTTATCAGACGGCATGGGTGCTCGGCATTCAAACTTAAAAGCCACAAGCAGCTCCTCCCTTCATAGCAAACATGGAGGCCCCAAACGGTGTCAAAATTATTAGATCCATCTGGCCTGTTTTCAAGTTCTGAGACTTTGATGTTCTACGACTAAGGAAATTGGATTCAATTACACATCCACTATTCCTGTTCATTGAACTTTGCTCTATACTTCTGTATTAGTACAAAAGTCAAATACTGGCCAATCACAGGACACCATGTTTCAGAGATGGGAGGAGCCGCAACCACCTTAAAGCCAGTAATTTGCTTCAGATGCTACTTTCAATCAGACAGCATGCCATCCCAAGCAGTCTTTAGCAGTCTTGAGGCAGAATGTTAGATGATTGTTGTAGTTGCAGTAAACCATTCATAGGTGAGAAGGAACTGCATCAGCCATGCCAGACTCATTCATCCAGCCTGCCAAAGATATGTTTATGTTTTTAACAAATCTATGAAGACCCAGCAGCATGACTGGCAAAACCCTTGGAGCTATCATTTTTTCTCCATCGCTGTTTCTTCTTTGTTGACTTCTCTTTCTTTGAGCCACTTTCATCATGTCTCACCTTCCCAATGTCACCATTTTCTTTCGACTTTTTCTTCCGAGACTTCTCTTTAGAAGAAGCTTTCCTCTTCTTTCCAGAGGAATGTGCACTACCATCTCCAGCATTCCCGCCTCCTCGTGGTAATGCTTCTTCTTCATCATCCAACTGCCAATTGCACAAAATTTCCTGTTGTCCATAATTTGACTGCAAGGGCTCCCCAGCTCCAGGCAGCAAGCTGCTAAAAGTTACCTCTCCATTTTTCCCTCCTTTGCGTTCCAGCAAAACTGGGTCAGGTCTAATTATGGTACCAAGAATGCTCCTGTTGGGTCCTAAGCTTAGGATGGTCTTCGGATTTGTCAAGGTTGTAAAAGCCATTGCAAAAGCAGATCTAATCTGCAATATGGATGGTAAAAGGACTTTCAGTAAAATTTAGAATAGCAAAAGAAATTCAAAGCTTTTTATATTATCAATTTGATTCATTTGATGGAAGCAAAAGGATGGTATGAGTCACACAAGTTTCTCATCCCATCTAATGCAACAACCCGATTAGTTGAAACTTGTTAAGAGAGGTGAAGTGCTACGACCCACCCAGCATAACTCAAAGCTAAAGCAATTCATCTAGGGTACTTGGTAAATCAAACTGAGGATATAAAAAATGGATAAGTTAGAACTCAAAATGTCATGAAATATATTAAATACAAACAAGATTTTGGAATGCTGCCCCCACATTTAAACTAAAATGAACCTTCCCGTCAAAAACCTTTATTCCTAGTGCAGTGAAAGTGATGAAAAGCAAGCAAAAATAATATTATAACAGTGAACAAACCTGGAAATAATTGAATGAATTCTTGCCAATGTCATTCTCTGGTGCCTAATCATCATAAATAAACAGTTTTAGTTCATCAAACAGAAACAAAATAATGACCGCTTTTTTGGAAAAGGTCTCCAATTTTTATTTTTTTTTAATTGTACAGTCTGATCCCAATCTCAATATTCTGGAAAAGGGTTCAGAAATGCATGCCCATAAACCAGAATACAAAGGCAAAACCAAGTGTGAACTTGTAATAGCTAAGACAGGACCCAGTCTTTCCTGGGGAATGCTTGGGAATCCTATATTTAGCTCTAGAGATGCATCCAACACCCACAGAAAGCAGTAAAAGATGTAATTCAAAAATCATATCAATAATTTTTTGAGGCAACAAATCAATCCCACTCTTTGATTTGCTTAATAGTCAATTAATATATGGAAATGTCACATCTTAGTAAAGAAAGTCAACCTGTGGGTCTTCAATTGCAATGAGAAATGGCCGTCCATTGTTCATAAACCTAAAACAGAAAATGAGGTAAGATCAAACATAATATTTTTAATAACTGCAAGCTAAAAGAAAAAATAAAAATTTTCAATCCTAAAAGCCTTGCTTTTCCTTTACCCTTTGGTACGCTTTGAAAAGAATGTCCCAGTCCCCTTGCAAGATACACCAACATTTGTGGTGTTCAATTTGCGTCCATAAAAATCAAAAAAGTGTATCTGCTTTCCAAAAACAGACTAGTAAGAATATAGAAGTCTACAAACTGTTACCCCCCAAAATTAAAGGGTTCATATATTCTCCAATTAAGTTTACAAGAATAAAAATAAAACACAGAACATATCAACTGCATCATGAACACTATGCTATCTTGAAGTTACATTGTGCTGAATAAGGGCTTGAAAACACGTACCAAGAGAAGCCCCAAATTACGTTCTAGAGAAGCCTGGCACTCCCTATGATTCTGTAGCATCAAAAATGTCATGAGGCAGTGGCAATATTGTTTGATGAGAAAAGGAAATGGTAACATGCCAAGGGAAACATCGAGATACTTTAAATTTTTTGTAAGAAGCATGATTCTATCATATCAATAAACCATAGAAAAACTCATTTGCCCTCATACAAGTAGAATGCTCTCTAGAGGTCAAATGCAAGAAAGCTCTAACAAAAAGGAAGAAAAGTCCTATCTTATCTGAAATAAACTCCAGAAAGTGGTCTGTCAAGCATCCAAACCTCAGCTGAGATGAAACATGGTAGCATTTGAGGTATATTTTCTGTCTTATTAGAAATACAATATGTAATCTCTTCATTTTACATTCATAGCTCGACCAAATACAAGATCTTCCTAATCACCATCATTTCAATAGCTTTGATAAACTCACCATTGTTTTGGCATCTTACAGCATATGAATAGTAGGGAATTAACGGATTAACTGGCAACAATGTGCACATGCATTCAAGCTAGAATGCAGATGAAGAATTCATTCAAAGGTTTAATTCATTACCTGCAACATTGCCATAAGCATGGCAAGCAGAGCATAAGAACTTATGCCGCCAGAGTATACCTGCATGTTTTAAAGAAAACTTGAATCAGGCAAACAAAAAAGAACAATGATTGAGAATAAAGTGTTGACATCTATGAGAATGCTATTAGATGGCTGGTATACAGATATATACCTCGTTGAGTTCTCTTTGTTGTAGGAATACTTTTAAAATCAAACATAATGGTCGTAGCTCAGGCCACTTGGATATTGCATTCTGAAAGAAACAACATTTAGCTTTGACTTCAAACTACTTTTATACACACAAGCAATTAAAAAAAGGGTGCGTGTGTACATGTTAAGAGAAAGTGAGATGATTGTTATACTTGTTACTCACATCATAAAGAACGAAATATCAGAAAGGAAGAACACAGACAACAAACCTTGATAAACTCAGCAGCTATGGGTCCACCATTCACATCAAAACTGAGATCCACAAAAAACATTGATCAGTTTCCAAAACAAGCAATGTAGAATGTAGTCAGAAATTTAGCTGACAAAGAGATAAAACCTACAGATTGTATATACAGCTCCCGAACCATAATATAAATGAAACACAAAATACAAAGATTTTACAAAATTGATATGTCAAATAAAAAGTGCGGAGAAAAAAAGAAGGGCATCTTTGCTTAATTAGGTGTTGTAGTATAAAATATTCCTTAAAAAATTTATTAGCTAAAGTATGTAGAATTTCTTTAAGACAATCTCTATATGCACTTACCCGGGCTACAAATTAAGCATCTTATAATGATCAGCCTTCATAGAGCATCTCATAATTTCAGTTTCTCATTTGGCTTCCCCCCATGTGTCATGCAAGTTTAAACCCAAAGCTACTGACTAAAATTCCATCTAGACCAAGTCCCTCAATCATAGTTCAGTATTGGATTTCCTTTATTTATTTATTTATTTATAAAATCACCCAGTAATTGAACCAATAAGAAAGCTAATTTACCAAACCCACACTATAAAAATAACTACATTGTAACTACTAGAACACAGTATAAGCAATCCCCCCTTTACATCTCATCTCCTTTTTTTCTTTGAAATGCATTTGGACAATTATTCAGAGGAATCAATTCAATAAGGATTGAAATGGACTACAAACCTTGAGAAAAAAAATTAATCTCAAAACATTGCAAGGAGAAAATCAAACTAGGAAATGGAAATACAAATGATAAATAGACAAACCTTATATCAAAGGAAACACCACTTCTCTTTTCAACGAATTTAACAATGGGCACACGAGCCCTTGCTATCACCTAAGACAATAAAAGAGAGCACAATAGACCTTTGTTTTTTTGGCAGCAATAGTACTCCAACTGTTGATGGAGGCATACCTGTATCTTCTTTGCAACACCCTTCTGAGACAAGGCCCTGGAAAGAGCGTTTAAACCAATCTGTGGGCTTTTTAGTCCTGAACCCAGAATCACAACCTACAATCAATAGCATTTAACAAAAGCTTTTGTTTCAGTTGATTAGTCAGCAGTATTCCACAGTAAATTCTTAACAAATGTCACATTATACTTACATCAATGTCACTGGTTGGAAGATAAAGTCCTGTCCTAAACGAACCAAAAACTTCCACCTACAAAGCAAACACAGCAACGCAATTTTACTAGCTTTTATGCTTCTATAAAGAAATTGTATGGGTGAGTGAGAAAGAGAGAGGGGAACTAAGAAATACCTTACAATTGGGCCATATATATTTAATAACATCAAAAACACATCGTACAGCTTCAGCACGTGAAGCTTGTTCCTCCTGAGTTGGTGACAGAAAATCACAGAAATCCACTATCTCTGCATCACCCACCATCAGATATGAGCTCACTATAAATGCTCGTCGACCAGAATTTCTCAAAAAACTAAAAAGAAGCTAAAACATATTCCAAACATCACATGAAAAGTTCACAAATTTAAACATTCCAAGTAAGCTACACATAAAAATTTAGCATACCCACATTGACACCCACACTGGACTTCCATAATTAAGGCCAATAAATTCTTGAAGAGATTACAGTTTTCGCTCTGTTTTATTTTATTTTATTTTTTGCTCGAGAGGGAATCGAAATTAACCAATATTGTGGTACCATCCAGATTTTAAGATACTACTAGAGTCAAATTAAATCAATGAATATGGAAAGTACTCATATTTCCTCCATAACCACAATATATCTAAAGAATTAATGTGCAAGAAATCAACTTTTCACACACAAAAACAAGAATTAGTAGGACGAACCCACAAATTAAATCAACAAAAAGAAAGAAAAAAACAAAAAAGCACTCCTTTGTTTATCATCAAGGTATACCTTTATGTAACTGTAACATCGGACTCCTAAATTTACTATCCCCTCTAAACCACACGCTCTCCGTCATTGGTTCCGGAAAATTCTCCGTCTCCACCTCCGCTTTCCTCTTCCCCTTAGCCTCTCCATTAACAGGCGTCTTCAGCTCCAACTCCTCCTCATCACCGCTTCCAACATCAAGAGAGAAGAAATCAGGTGCAGCAGATTCCGCAGCAGCAGCAGAATTGAAGGCGGAGAGAGAAATCTCATTGCGGAATACAGAGTAGGGTTGGAGAGGATCGGACAGCGGCGATCGAATTGGAGTGGCAGTGGGTGAAGGAGAAAGTGGGGTTAGGGTTACGGTTTCGTAAAGAGGAATTGCTTGGGCTTGAACTGGGGATTCCATAGCTGGGAATAACTTTATTGAAAAATAAAAATAGGGGAGAGGAGTTTTGGTGTTTGGTTTTGCTGTGGCAGTGAAAGGGAAAACAATGATAGGGTTTTAGTTTGCTGGGGTTTTGAATAGTTTTGTGGGGTTATATATGGGGAAGGTAGAAAGTAGAGATGGACACCAACATGGGTGCTGTTCTTGTTCTGGAACTGACTAGGGTTTTACCGTGCATGAAGTAGTAGTAGTCATCTGAATTTTACTTCTTCCCTTTTTCTAGTTAATGAGCAATTTTTGTTCGTAGTCACTGATGCAGTGTTTTAGACTGTAATATTGTTTTTTTTTTAATATATATTAAAATAAAAATTTTAATAAAAATTATTTTTAATATTACTATGCTAAAATGATATAAATAAATAAATAATTATAATAATTCTTTAAAGGATATGGTACACTACAAAAATAAACACTAACTACATAGTTTTGAGTACCCACCATATGTTAAAATAGACTAGTAAATAAATAAATAAATAAATAAAACCAATATGCATTAGTAAGTAAAATCTAAGTAGCTATAATCTTCTCTTATTAGTCATTGTTTTATATTTTTTACTATTATTTATGTGTTACTTTTCTATAACTTCTATAAACCATGCAATATACAAAATGCCTAATATATTTGTGTATGATAAGAATTCATCATATGTTAAAAAAAAAAAATTACAGCTCTAACTACATTTCTTGCATAGACATATTATTTATATGTAAGAAAATATTTGATATAGACTTATATATATAGATTTGCACAAGGAATGGCAAAGGCAACAAAATATTAGATGATGCTTCAACCTTACAGATATTTTATATGCATAAAGGTAAAGATAAGGTGCATTTATATGATGATGTTGATCTAGCAGTTGATCTCTAACAATGAAAATGTCGAGGTGCTATTTAGACAATCCTGAAGTTGGCAGGCCACCCAGAACCAAATGTTTTGATGCACATGATGATGATGTTGATAAAGTGGTATTGTTTATTGGGGGAAGAAAGTCCTAATTTAGATGTTGGTGGTGATGGGGAGGAAAATCTTAATATGGGTGCTAAAATGGGTATTGAAATAGGTGATGATGTTAGTGGTAGTGATGTTTGATGTTCTAGTATTGGTCTTATATGAGTGTTAAAATAGGTGCGGTGCTAAAGATGGTGCTGAAATGGAGGATAAAATGAGTGCTGGGATGAAAGAAGGAATGAATTCTAAATGGGCATTGATACTGATGTTGTGTTAATGCTAGAGTTTACGTGGATTCTAATGATGATAATGAAGTAGACAATGATTATATTTGTGAAGCCCGAAAATAAAGTATACAAAGAGGGGGGTTTATAATAACTCAAAATGTTGTTATAATATAAAATAAAGCAAAAAAAAAAAAGGTGAAAGATGGGGCCAAAATGGAATTAACAAGAGATGGGACTATAAATACCCATCCCTTCTTTCATCCATGCCCAGCTGATAATAAGAATAAGGAGGGGAGGAGAATTTATATTTTTTCCTTCATCAAAACTAGGAGTAAACACTTAAAATTAGTAAACCCAAATAAGCCTTGGAATTATTAAGTGGAGGAACACAATAGGGTGGAAGAATTAACAAGAAGAAAAGTGAAGAGTTGGTGAAGAAAAGAGGGGGAAGAGTGGCTGACTACATACAAGGAGAAGAAGGCTAAGATTCTTCTAAAAATTTGTTAAGTAAAGTTTAGATTTCCATCCAAGTAAGGAGTTCTAATTCCAATTTCTATGAAATCAACTTCAATTTGATTAGAAGTTTATGCTTTTCTTGAATTGGGAATTAGGGTTCTTTAACATAAAATGTTGGGAAAATGCAGAAATGAGTGAGGTTAAATGGATTAGAATAATCTAAGTGCCTTAAAGAAGAAGGAGAAATGAGTGCATAAAAGAGACGAAGGGAACTCTTGGTTCCCTTGGGCACGTTCTCTGCTGGTTACTGCAGAGAAGGAATGAGAACTTATGATGTGCTTAATTAATTAATTTGGTACAAGTGACCTTAAGAGGACATAAAACGAGACGGGAATGCCATGAATAAAGGGAAGGCATGGCTGTGATTGATGAAGAAGCAGGGATTTAAGATGAATTGGAGATACTTTCTCCATTAACAAAACAGGGCAGGTTCGCTGCCCTGTTTCCTAGGGGGATTTTGGACCTGAAAACTACAGAATTCAGGGAGGGTCCCCCATAAAAGTTGTAGCCGAAAGTGTTAGCTTTCCAACGAATCTGACCCCGTCTAATTTGGAGTCCTAGAACTCTAGATATAAATAAAAAACTGAGGAGAGGTCAAGCTGCCACCCCTGTTGGCAGATTCGGCTAAGTTGATAAAACGATGAAATTTAGCCATATTAAGGGTAGAATTTGTCTTCTTGCCCTTCATAAGGTGTGTCTTGATCTTCAAAAAGAATAAACTGTAATCAAAATTGAATTTATGATGTCCACTTGGACTACTAATGAGCTGAAAAGTTAAAGGATAATAATGAGGAATGTAAGTGAGAAAGAAAAGATTTGGTAAAAGAGAAATGAATATTATTTCCATTGTTGTTGTTGCGTGTGATATGTGGACTAATATGGAATAATGATGGGTGTTTGTGGTTTTAGGAGGAATTGCAGGAGGAGTACAACAATCACAAGGGAACGTAAGTCGAGCGTCTACAGCAGGTAGCTACTTGGTACCTATATCTCCTCTAGTTAATAATTATTTTAACTTTTGAACTATAAAATTTTGGTGCTTATTGATGAGGAAAATAAAGGGGGGGAAGGAAAGGTTAAATGATGAAAAAAATAAAATAAAATGAAACGGAGGACTAGATTTAATTTATGGGTTCTTTTGGAGTAACAACAAATTTTGGTAATGACTGTTTCTCGAATTTGATTTGTTTGTCCCCGATATGGGAGGCTGATGATGTTAACCAAGTTGGATAACATCGGCATCACCGGTAAGTGAAAGGAGAAATATAAACTTGATTAACTATTCGGTTTCAGAATAGTTAATGATATCGGCAGGTGATGTCGATATCAACAAAATTTATAAACTCGATTAACTATTCGATTTCAGAATAGTTAATGATATCGGCGGGTAATGTCGATATCGGTAAAATTTATAGACTTGATTAGCTTTCCAAGGTGAAAGCTAATGATGTCAAGAATTTTTGACATCGGCATATCTGAGAACCTCCCAAGGTAATATGGAACAATGATTAACTATTTTAGTTTTAAAAATAGTTAATGACACTAACGGTTACGTTCGTGTCGGCATTTTCATGAAACTGATTAGTTGTTCCAGGATGGGCAACTAAAGACCCTAATGGAGGTCAATGGTGTTGGCAATAGTCTTTTTGATGTGAAGGGGGGGGAGAAGTAGTCAACAGAAACAAAAAAAAAAAAAAAGAGAATTCTTATGTAACCATTAAAAGGGGTTTATGATTTAAGTAGATAGATATGCTGTTTAATTTTTCTTCTATAAATTGCTTGTATTTTAATCATTTGTTTTTAATTATATGGAAAATTTATATTTTTGTAGGTCTCTCTTATTCACGTCAGGAATAGATTTTAAGTTCTTTGATCCCTTTTTGTATAAGTTAAGAACTTAGGGATTTTTGGTGTAATTTTGTCATGCAGTAAACATGTAACCTGTATAGAATATTATATTCGTAATATTTTGTTTCTGAAATATTAAATGTATCAACCTATGCTTGGGATATTAGAATGTACTAGACTATGTTAGAATATTAAACTGTGTTGTGTTGTGTTATATATATATATATATATATATATATATGCAATCTTCATGCACGAATTTGGCTATTTTAATTATTAACTTATGCGTGTGATGTAAGATAGAGTTTGGGAATGAATGTGGTCCTGAGCATAATCTAGAATGAATTATGCAGTTGATTGTACTAAACATGGATGCGATTGTGAATGAGATGTGATTCTAAATGTGTGCAGGGTACATTGTCGATAACTTGGAATTTCCCGGTATAAATGAGACTTTGTCGAAATTTCATTAAAGTAAAAAAAAAATTAAAATTGCTCCATCTACCCTTTATAAGGGGAAGATTAAAGGATAAACTAATAGAAAAATTGGGGTTGTTATAATATTCATTCCGATGATAAAGGATTTGAATTTTATAATGTAGCTACAGATGAATGGATTGATAACTTACAAGTTGATTTTTCTATTGGTCAAACTTAGTATGGTGCCTCTGATTCTGATAACGAATGAAAGATAAGTAGTGATGAAGATGATATTGACGTATAAGTCAGTGAACAATCTGATAGTATTGATGAGGAGGAAAGTGGCAAGAAAAGGGGAAAAGATTATTAATGGATCCAACTACTGATTTCAAATGTAAGAGATTTAAAGTTGCAGTTGATGGTTCAATAAATTTTGAAGAATGTCAAATTTTTAGTAATATAAACACACTTTAAAGATATTTTGCGAGAGTACGGGGTGAAACATGAATGTCATATTAGAAAATATATTAATCATAAAAGAAGGTTGAAACCATATGTATGGCTTATGGTTTTAATTGATGGATATAAGGTTGTCTCGTTCTTGGTAGTAAAACATTCATGATTAAGTCTGTGAGGGACAAGCATAAGTGAAATTTGACCTACAAGTATAAAAATTGTAAATTAAACATTGATAACAAAGTAACCAATAGTTAGTGTTGACCCAAACATCTCCAATAAAGCACTTGAAATAATTTTAGATGATAAATTTAGGATTAAACCACATAAAATGTAACGATTGAGAGCCAGGACAAAAGCTAAAGAGTTTGTGGATGGAAATCAAAAGGAGTCTTTTAAAAGACTATTTAGGTACACTTAACTATTAAAGCAATATAATCCGAGTTTTAATATATTTTTAGGGTTTAACCCATAAATGTGCATTCATCATGAAAATTTAAAAACGATGAAGGAAGATTTTATTTTTTTTTTTAATGTAGGCCTTTCATTAGGATTGATATATACCATCTCAAGTTGTTATCAATAATTGGTTTGGATGGAAATAATAGACTGTTTTTCTATTGTCTATGCTATTGTTATTGTTGAGTGTAAAAATAACAAAATATGACATTGATTCTTATATGTTTTATATGGATCCACAAAGTAATTAAAACTTGATTTTCTTTTCTTTATATTCTCTAACTGTATTAATTCACTTGGTAGAGTCTACCGAAAACGAGTTTTTTTATTTACTGTGAAATTATATAAAAAAAATATTTTTTATTGAATGTAAAATAAGTTTTGGTAATGGTCCCCAAACAATTTTCTAACTTTTTCAATTTTGAATATACAAAAAAACTGTTTGGGGACATTTTTGAAAATAAATTCGAATGCATTTTTATTTACTGATGGAATGAGATACAAAAATATTTTTATATTGATTTTTAAATAATTATTGTTTTGTTTTATATTTTGGATTTTGTTAGAATTAATTTCTACAGGTCTAATCAAGGCTTAGTTTGCGCAAGATGAACTTAGATTTGCCTTGATTTACATACGGATCACGGGCTTGATTCTGGGTC
>Ga0325411_1006837_pt1 | contig 12478 bp, 12 predicted proteins | sample PopdelMetagenome_13_FD_206181 | JGI IMG/M metagenome (GOLD analysis project Ga0325411, IMG submission 206181) | Populus deltoides microbial communities from Bellville, Georgia, United States - Xylem-PdIQD-R4 | ecosystem: Host-associated > Plants > Phyllosphere > Stem > Wood/Secondary xylem... | reverse complement strand
GAGTCAACAAGGGCTGCGAGCACTTCCGAATCCACGTCTCACCTTTGGAAGGTGTTTAGGTGATGATTTCTGAGTCGGCAACGACTTAGTTTTCGTTGACTATTTCTGAGTCAACAAGGCTGTTGGCAATGATGAATCCACGCGTCACCTTTGGAATTGGTTTCATTGACGATTTTGGAGACGACAGTGGCTCATTTTCATTCACAGTTTCTAAGTGAACAAGGGCTGGGGCGCTGACAAATCCACGCGTCACCTTTGGAAGTTGTTTTGTTTACAATTTCCTAGTTGGCACCGTCACAGTTCTCGTTGACCTTTTCTAAGTCAATAGGGGTTGCGAACACCTCCGAATCCACGAGTCACCTTTGGAAGGTGTTTCGGTGATGATTTCTGAGTCGGCAGCGACTCAGTTGTCGTTGACTATTTCTGAGTCAACAGGAGATGTGGGCGCTGACAAATCCACGCGTCACCTTTGGAATCGATTTCGTTGATGATTTCAGAGACAGTGGTGGCTCAGTTTTCATTGACTATTTCTAAGTCAACAGGGGCTGGGCGCGTTGACGAATCCACGCGTCAGCTTTGGAAGTTGTTTCCTTGACTATTTCCCAATTGGCATCGACTCAGTTTTTGTTGACTTTTTTTGAGTCAACAGGGGCTGCGAGCATTTCTGAATCCACACCACACCTTTGGAAGGTGTTTAAGTGATGATTTCTGAGTCGGCATTGACTAATTTTTTGTTGACTATTTCTGAGTCAACAAGGCTATTGGCGCAGACGAATCAACGCGTTACCTTTGGAATCGGTTTCGTTGACGATTTCAGAGACGGTAATGGCTCAGTTTTCATTAAAAGTTTCTAAGTGACAAGGGGGTGGACACGCTGACGAATCCACACGTCACTTTTCGAAGTTGTTTCAATGATGATTTCTGAGTCGACAGCGACTTAGTTTTCGTTCACCTTTTGTGAGTCAATAGGGGTTGCAAGCACTTCCGAATCCACTCGTTACCTTTGGAAGGTGTTTCGGTGATGATTTCTATATCGGCAGCGACTCAGTTGGTGGTGACTATTTCTGAGTCAACAGGGGCTGCGAGCGGTTCCGAATCCACGCGTCACCTTTGGAAGGTTTTTCATTGATGATTTCCCAGTCGGCACCGTCTCAGTTTTCGTTGACCTTTTCTGAGTCAACAAGGGCAACAAGCATTTCTGAATCCACAAGTCACCTTTGCAAGGTATTTCGGTGATGATTTCTGAGTCGGCAGCGACTTAGTTGTCGTTCAGTATTTCTAAGTCAACAGGGGATGTGGCGTTGACGAATCCACGCGTCACCATTGGAATCGATTTCTTTGATGATTTCGGAGATGGTAGTGGCTCAGTTTTCATTGACTGTTTCTAAGTAAATAAGGGTTGGGCGCGCTGACGAATCCACGCGTCACGTTTGGAAGTTGTTTCGTTGACATTTTCTGAGTCAACAGGGGCTACGAGCGCTTCCGAATCCACGCCTCACATTTGCAAGGTATTTAGGTAATGATTTCTGAGTCTGCAGTGACTTAGTTTTTACTGACTATTTCTGAGTCAACAAGGTTGTTGGCACTGAGGAATCCACGAGTCACCTTTGGAATCAGTTTCGTTGACGATTTCAGAGAAGATGGTGTGTCATTTTCATTCACAATTTCTAAATGAACAGGGGCTAGGGGCGCTGATGAATCTACGCGTCACCTTTGGAAGTTTTTTTGTTTACGATTTCCCAGTCGGCATCGTCTCAATTTTCATTGACCTTTTCTAAGTCAATAAGGGCTGCGAGCGCCTCCGAATCCACGCGTCACCTTTGGAAGTTGTTTCGGTGACGATTCCTCAGTCGGCAGCGACTTAGTTGTCGTTGACTATTTCTGAGTCAACAAGGGATGTGGGCGCTGACAAATACACGCATCACCTTTGGAAGTTGTTTCCTTGACTTTTTCTCAGTAGGCACCGACTCAGTTTTTGTTGACTTTTTCTGAGTCAACATGGGCTGCGAGCACTTCCAAATCCACGCCGCAACTTTGGAAGGTGTTTAGGTGATGATTTTGAGTCGGCAGTGATTGAGTTTTTGTTGACTATTTCTTAGTCAACTGGGCTGCTGGCGCAGACGAATCAACGCGTCATCTTTGGAATCGGTTTCGTTGACAATTTCAGGGATGGCAGTGGCTTAGTTTTCATTAAAAGTTTCTAAGTGACAAGGGGGTGGGCGCGCTGACGAATCCACCCGTCACGTTTGGAAGTTGTTTCGTTGACTATTTCCCAGTTGACTTCGTCCTAGTTTTCGTTGACCCTTTCAAAGGTGTTTAGGTGATGATTTCTGAGTCGGTAGTGACTCAGTTGTCATTGACTATTTCTGAGTCCCAAGGGATGTGGGCGCTGGCGAATCCACGCGTAACCTTTGGAATCGATTTCGTTGAAGATTTCGGAGACGGTAGTGGCTCAGTTTTCATTGACTGTTTCTAAATTAACAAGGGTTAAGCGCGCTGACAAATCCACGCGTCACCTTTGGAAGTTGTTTCAGTTGATGATTTCCCAATTATCGCAGACTCAGTTTTTGTTGACTTTTTCTGAATCAACAGGGGCTGCTAGCGCTTCTGAATCCACGCCTCACTTTTGAAAGGTGTTTAGGTGATGGTATCTGAGTCGGTAGCGACACAGTTGGTGTTGACTATTTCTGAGTCAACAGGGGTTGTGGGCGCTGACGAATCCAAGTGTCACCTTTGGAATTGATTTTGTTGACGATTTCAGGGACAGTAGTGGCTCAGTTTTCATTAACAGTTTCTCATTCAACAGGGGTTGCGAGCACTTCCGAATCCACGTGTCACCTTTTAAAGCTGTTTCGATGATTATTTCTGAGTCGGCAGCGACTCAGTTTTCGTTGACCTTTTTTCAGTCAACAGGGGCTGCGAGTACTTCTGAATCCACCCGTCACCTTTGGAAGGTGTTTCGGTGATGAATTCTGAGTTGGCGGCGACTAAGTTGGTGGTGACTATTTCTGAGTCAACAGGAGATGTGGGTGCTGATGAATCCACGCGTCACCTTGGGAATCGATTTCATTGATGATTTCGGAGACGGTAGTGGCTCAGTTTTAATTGCTTATTTCTAAATTAACAATGGTTGGGCGAGCTGACAAATCCACGCGTCACCTTTGGAAGTTGTTTCGTTGATGATTTCGCAGTCAGCACCGACTCCGTTTTCGTTGACTTTTTTCGAGTCAACAGGTGCTGCATGCACTTCCGAATCCACACCTCACCTTTGGAAGGTGTTTGGAGATGATGTATGAGTCGGCAGCGACTCAGTTTTCGTTGACTATTTCTGAGCCAACAAGGTTGTTGGCGCTAACAAATCCACAAGTCACCTTTGGAATCGGTTTCGTTGATGATTTCGCAGACGGTAGTGGCTCAGTTTTCATTAACAGTTTCTGAGTCAACAAGGGCTGCGAGCGCTTCTGAATCCTTGTGGTAGCTTTATAAGCTGTTTGGATGATTAATTCTGAGTCGGCAGTGACTTAGTTTTCGTTCACATTTTCTGAGCCAACAGGGGCTGCGAGCGCTTCTTAATCCACCCGCCATCTTTGGAAGGTGTTTCGATGATGATTTCTGAATCAGCAACGACTAAGTTAGTGGTGACTATTTCTGAGTCAACAAGGGATGTGAGCGCTGACAAATCCACGCGTCACCTTTGGAATCGATTTCGTTGACAATTTCAGAGACGATAGTGGCTCTGTTTTCATTGACTATTTCTAATTAACAAGGGTTGGTCACACTGACAAATCCCTGCGTCACCTTTGGAAGTTGTTTCGTTGACGATTTCCTAGTCGGCACCGACTGTATTTTCGTTGACTTTTTCTAAGTCAATAGGGGCTGCGTGCACTTCCGAATCAACGCGTCACCTTTGAAAGATGTTTAGGAGATGATTTATGAGTCGGTAGCTACTCAGTTTTCGTTGACTGTTTCTGAGTCAACACGACTGTTGGCGCTGATGAATCGGTTTTGAAATCGGTTTTGTTGATGAATTTCAGAGACGAGAGTGGCTCAGTTTTCATTAATAGTTTCCAAGTCAACAGGGGCTGCGAGCCCTTCTGAATCCACGCATTGACTGTTTCTAAGTCAATAGGGGTTGGGCACGCTAACGAATCCACGCATCTCCTTAGGAAATTGTTTTGTTGACAAATTCAAGGATGCAACAACTTCGTTTTCGTTGACTTTTTCTGAGTCAACAGGGGCTGCGAGCGCTTCCGAATCCACGTATCCCTTTTTTAAGGTTTTTCGGTGACGATTTCCCAGTCAACACTGACTCTGATTTCGTTGACTTTTTATGAGTCAACTCGGGCTATGAGAGTTTCCTAATCCACGCGTCCTCTTTGAAAGGTTTCTCATTGACGATTTCCCAGTCGGCTCTAACTCTATTTTCGTTGACTTTTTCTCAGTCAACAGGGGTTATGAGCGCTTCCCAATCCACGCATCGCCTTTGAAAGGTGTTTCGGTGACAATTTCCCAGTCGGCACCGACTCCGTTTTCGTTGACTTTTTCTTAGTCAACACGTGCTGGCAGCTATTCCGAATCCACGCGTCACCTTTGAAAAGTGTTTCGGTGATTATTTAGGAGTCGACAGTGACGTAGTTTTCGTTGACTATTTCTGAGTGAACAAGGGCTGGGGGCGCTGGAGAATCCACGCGTCACCTTTAGAAGTCTTTTCGTTGACTTTTTCTGAGTCAACAGGGGTTGCGAGCGCTAATGAATCCACGCGTCACCTGTGGAAGCGGTTTTGTTGACGATTTCGGAGTCTGCAACGGCTCACTTTTTGTTTACATTTGTTGAATCAAAAGTGGCTATGTGCTCTCACGAATCCAGGCGTCAACTGTAGAAAGTGTTTTGTTGATGATTTCAGAGTCAATAGGGGCTTCGACCGGTTCCAAATCTACGCGTCACTTTTGGAAGCTGTTTCTGTGACGATTTCCAGTCAGTACCGAATATGTTTTTGTGGACTTTTTCTGAGTCAACAGGGGCTGAAAGCTATTATGAATCCACGTATCACCTTTGAAAGGTGTTTCGGTGACTATTTGTGAGTTGATAGCGACGTAGTTTTTGTTGACTTTTTCTAAGTCAACAAGGGCTGTGGGCGCTGATGAATCCACGCGTCACCTTTGGAAGTTGTTTCATTGACTTTTTCTTTCTTTCTGAGTTAACAGGGGCTGCGAGCACTTCCAAATACACGCGTTACCTTGGAAGGTTTTTCGATAATGATTTACCAGTCAGCACCGACTTCATTTTCGTTGACTTTTTTTGAGTCAACAGGGGCTGCGAGCGCTTCCAAATCCACGTGTCCCCTTTCAAAGTTGTTTCGGTGATGATTTTCCAACCGGTACAGACTCCGTTTTCGTTGACTTTTTTTGATTCAACAGGGGCTCCGAGTGTTTCCCAATCCACGCGTCCCCTTTGGAAGTTTTTTGGTGATGATTTCCCAGTCAGCTCCGACTCTATTTTCATTGACTTTTTCTCATTCAACAGGGCTGTGAGCGCTTTCCAATCCACGCGTCACCTTTGAAAGGTGTTTCGGTGACGAATTCCAGTCGGCACCGACTCTGTTTTCGTTGACTTTTTCTTAGTCAACAGGTGCTGGTAGCTATTCTGAATCCACGCGTCACCTTCGAAAGGTGTTCCGGTGATGATTTCAACAGGTGATGATTTTTGAATCCACGCGTCACCTTTGGAAGTTGTTTCATTGACTGTTTCTGAGTCAACAGGGTCTGCAAGCGCTGATGAATCCACGCGTCACCTGTGGAAGCGGTTTCATTGACGATTACGGAGGCCACAGCGGCTCAATTGTCGTTGACCTTTTTTGAATCAAAAGGGTTGTGTGCTCTCACAAATCCAGGCGTCACCTGTAACACGGCTGATTTTTTCTTAGTAAACATGGCTGTGGGCGCTAACAAATCCACGCATCACCTTTGGAATTTGTTTCATTGACTTTTTCTGAGTCAACAGGGGCTGCAAGCGCTTCCGATTCGTCACGTTGCCTTTGGAAGGTGTTTTGATGATGATTTTCCAATGGGCATCAACTCTATTTTCGTTGATTTTTTCCGAGTCAACAAGGGCTGCGAGCGCTTCCAAATCCACACCTCACTTTTAGAAGGTTTTTCAGTGATGATTTTCCAGTCGACATCGACTCTGTTTTCGTTGACTTTTTCTGAGTCAACAAGGCTGCGAGCGCTTCCAAATCCACGTATCACCTTTGGAAGGTGTTTCGGTGATGATTTTCCTGTCAGCACCTACTTTGTTTTCATTGCCTTTTGTCTGAGTTAACAGGGGCTGGCAGCTATTCTAAATCCACGTGTCCCCTTTGAATGGTGTTTCGTTGGTGATTTTGGAGTCGACAACGACGTAGTTTTCGTTGAATGGTGTTTCGTTTCGTTGACATTTTCTGAGTCAACAGGGGCTGCGAGCGCTTCCGAAACCACGCGTCATGTTTGGAAGGATTTTCATTGATGATTTCCAGTTGGCACCGACTGTGTTTTCATTGACTATTTCTGAGTCAACATGGGCTGCCAGCGCTTCCAAATCCACGCGTCCCCTTTGGAAGGTATTTCGGTGACGATTTCCTAATCATCACTGACTCCATTTTCGTTGACTTTTTCTCAGCCAATAGGGGCTGCGAGCAATTCCCAATCCACGCGTCATCATTGGAAGGTGTTTCCGTGATGATTTCCCAGTCGGCACCGTCTTCGTTTTCGTTGACTTTTTCTTAGTCAATAGGAACTTAGTTTTCGTTGACTATTTCTGAGTCAACAGGAGCTGGGGTGCTGACGAATCCACGAGTCACTTTTGGAATTTTTTTGCTGACTTTTTCCGAGTCAACAGAGGCTGGGGGCGCTGACGAATCCACGCGTCACCTTTGGAATTTGTTTCGTTGACTTTTTCTGAGTCAATAGGGGCTGCAAGCGCTTCCGAATCATTGCGTCGCCTTTGGATTGAGTTTTGGTGATGATTTTCCACTGGGCACCAACTCCGTTTTTGTTGATTTTTTCCAAGTCAACAGGGGCTGCGAACGCCTCCAAATCCACACCCTCACCTTTGGAAGGTTTTTCTGTGATGATTTCCCAATCGGCACCGGCTCCGTTTTCATTATCTTTTTCTGAGACAATAGGTGCTGAAAGCTCTTCCGAATCCACGCATCACCTTTGGAAGTTGTTTAAGTGATGATTTCCCAATCAGCACCGACTCCGTTTTCGTTGACTTTTTCTTAGTCAACAAGGGCTGTGGGCGCTGATAAATCCACGCGTCACCTTTGCAAGATGTTTCATTGACTTTTTTTAAGTCAACATGGGCTACGAGCGCTTCCAAACTCTCGCATCACCTTTGGAAGTTTTTTCGGTGATGATTTCCCAGTCAGCACCGACTCCATTTTTGTTCACTTTTTCTGAGACAACAAGGGCTACCAGGGGCTGTGGGCGACTCTGAATCCACGCCTCACCTTTGAAAGGAGTATCAGTGATGATTTCGGAGTCGACAGCGACGTTGTTTTCTTTGACTATTTCTGAGTCAATAGGGGCTATGGTCGCTGACGAATCTACGCGTCACCTTTGGAAATTGTTTCGTTGACTTTTTCTGAGTCAACAGGGGTTGTGAGCAGTTCTGAAACCACGGACTACCTTTCAAAGGTTTTTCGGTGACGATTTCCAGTCAGCACCCACTCCGTTTTCGTTGACTTTTTCAGAGTTAAAGGGGGTTGTGAGCGCTTCCAAATCTTCGCGTCGCCTTTGTAAAGTGTCTTGGTGATGATTTTCAAGTGGGCACCAAATCTATTTTGGATGACTTTTTCAGAGTCAAACAGGGGTTGTGGGCGCTGATGAATCCACGCGTCATCTTTGGAAGTTGTTTTGTTGACTTTTTCTGAGTCAATAGGGGCTGCGAGCGCTTTCGAATCCACGCGTCATGTTTGGAATGTTTTTCGATGATGATTTCCCAGTCGGCACCGACTCTGTTTTCATTTACCTTTTCTAAGTCAATAGGGGTTTCAAGCGCTTCCGAATCGAGGCGTCTCCTTTGGAAGCTGTTTCGGTGACAATTACCAAGTCGGCATCAATTCCGTTTTTGTTGACTTTTTCTTACTCAACAGGGGATGGCAGTTATTCCGAATCCACGCATCACCTTTGAAAAGTGTTTCGGTGATGATTTTCCAACCGACACCGACTCCGTTTTCATTGACTTTTTCTTAATCAACAAGTGCTGGCAGCTCTTCTGAATCCACACGTCCCCTTTGAAAAGTGTTTCAGTGATCACTTCCCAATCAGCACCGACCCTGTTTTCGTTCACTTTTTCTGAATCAACAAGGGCTGGCAGCTATTTCGAAACCACGCGTCCCCTTTGAAAGGTGTTTCGGTGATGATTTCGGAGTCAACAGCGATGTAATTTTTGTTGACTATTTCTAAGTCAACAGGGGCTGTGGGTGCTGCCGAATCCACGTGTCACGTGTGGAAGTTGTTTAGTTGACTTTTTCTAAGGGAATAGGGGCTGCCAGCGCTTCCAAATCCACGCGTCGTCTTTGGAAGGTGTTTTGGTGATGATTTTCTAGTTGGCACCAACTCTTTTTTCATTGAGTTTTCAAAGTCAAAGGGGCTGCGAGCTATTCCAAATCCACGCGTCCCCTTTGGAAGGTGTTTCGGTGACGATTTCCCAGTCGGCTTCAACTTCATTTTCGTTGATTTTTTCTGAGTCAACAGGGGCTGGCAGCTCTTTTGAATCCACGCGTCACCATTGAAAGGTGTTTTGGTGATGATTTCTTAGTCGACAACAACATAGTTCTCGTTGACTAATTATGAGTTGCCAGGGTTGTGGGTGCTGACGAAGCCACGCGGCACTTCTGAAAGATGTTATGTTGACTTTTTCTTAGTCAACATGGGCTGCGAGCACTTCCGAATCAACACGTCACCTTTAGAAGGTTTTTTGGTGATGAATTCCCAGTCGGCACCGACTCCGTTTTCATTGACTTTTTCTTAGTCAACACGTGCTGGCAGCTATTCCGAATCCACGCGTCACCTTTGAAAGATGTTTCGGTCATGATTTCAGAGCCGACAACGACGTAGTTTTCTTTGACTATTTCTTAGTCAACAGCGGCTGGGGGCGCTGACGAATCCATGTGTCACCTTTCGAAGTTTTTTCTGTGATGATTTCCAGTCTGCACTGACTCCGTTTTTGTTGACATTTTCTAATTCAATAGAGGCTGCGAGCGCTTCCAAATCCACGCGTCACCTTTGAAAGGTTTTTCGGTGATGATTTCCCATTCGTCACGTACTCCATTCTCGTTGATTTTTTCTGACTCAACAAGGGCTGCAAGCACTTACGAATAAACGCGTCATCTTTGGAATGTTTTTCGGTGATGATTTCCAGTCGACTCCGACTCCCATTTCGTTGCCTTTTTCTGAGTCAACAAGGACTGTGAGCGCTTCCAAATCCACACGTCACCTTTGGAAGATGTTTCGGTGATGATTTTCCAGTCGGCACCGACTCTGTTTTCATTGACTTTTTCTGAGTCAACAGGGGCTGGCAGCTCTTCTGAATCCAGCCGTCACCATTAAAAGGAGTTTCAGTGATGATTTCTGAGTCGACAACATCTTAGTTTTCGTTGACTATTTCTGAGTTAACAGGGGCTGGGGGCGCTGACGAATCCACGCGTCACCTTTGAAAGATATGTTGTTGACTTTTTTCTAGTCAACTAGGGCTGCGAGAGCTTCTGAATCCACGCGTCACCCTTGGAAGTTTTTTCGGTGACGATTTCAAGTCGGCACCGACTCTGTTTTCATTGACTTTTTCTGAGTCAACAGTGGCTGCGAGCGCTTCCGAATCCATGAGTCTTCTATGGAAGCTGTTTCGATGACGATTACCTAGTCAGCACCGACTTTGTCTTCGTTGACTATTTCTAAATCAATAGGGGCTAGGAGCTCTTCCGAATCCACGTGTCACCTTTAAAAGGTGTTTTGGTAAAGATTTCTGAGTCGACAGGGGCTATGGGCGCTGACGAATCTTCGCGTCACATTTGGAAAATGTTTCGTTGACTTTTTCTGAGTCAACAAGGGCTGCGAGCACTTCGTAATCTACGCGTCACCTTTGGAAGGTTTTTCGGTGATGATTTCCCAGTCGGCACTGACTCTTTTTTGTTGACTTTTTCTGAGTCAACAGGGGCTGGCTGCTATTCCGAATCCATGCGTCACCTTTGTAAGGTGTTTCAGTGATGATTTCAGAGTCGATAGCGACATAGTTTTCGTGGACTATTTTTGAGTCAACAAGGGTTGCGGGCGCTCACGAATTCATGAGTCACCTTTGGAAGTTATTTCGTTGTCTTTTATGTGACAACAGGGGCGGCGAGCGCTTTCGAATCCACGTGTCACGTTTCGAAGGTTTTTCGGTGACGATTTCCAGTCGGCACCGACTCCATTTTCGTTGACTTTTTCTGAGTGAATAGGGGCTGTGAGCGCTTCCAAATGAACGCGTCACCTTTGGAAGGTGTTTCGGTAACGTTTTCCTAATCGGCACCGACTCTGTTTTCGTTGACTTTTTTCTGAGTCAAGAGGGGCTGCGAGCGCTTCCGAATAAACACGTCACCTTTGGAAGGTTATTTGGTGACTATTTCTAATCAGCACCGACTCTGTTTTTGTTGTATTTTTCTAAGTCAATAGGGGCTGCAAGCGCTTCTAAATCCACGCGTCACCTTTGGAAGGTGTTTTAGTGACGATTTCCTCGTCGGCTTCGACTCCGATTTTGTTGACTTTTTCTGAGTCAATAGGGGCTGGTAGCTATTCCGAATCCACGTGTCACCTTTGAAAGGTGTTTTGGTGATGATTTCGGAGTCAACAGTGACGTAGTTTTCGTTGACTATTGCTGAGTCAACAGGGGCTGTGAGCGCGTCACTTTTGGAAGATGTGTCGTTGACTTTTTCTGAGTCAACATAGGTTACTAGCTCTTCCAAATCCACGCGTCACCTTTGGAAGGTGTTTCGGTGATGATTTTCCAGCCGGCATTGACTCCGTTTTTGTTTACTTTTTGTCAGTCAACAGGTGCTGCTAACGCTTCAGAATCTACGCGTCGCCTTTGGAAGCTTTTTTGGTGATGATTTTACAATCAGCACCGATTCCGTTTTCGTTGCCTTTTTCTTAGTCAACAGGGGTTGCGAGCGCTTCCAAATCCACGCGTCACCTTTGAAAGGTGTTTCGGTGATGATTTCCCAGTCGGCTTCGACTTCGTTTTTGTTGACTTTTTCTGAGTCAACAGGGGCTGGCAGCTATTCCAAATCCACGCGTCACCTTTAAAAGTTGTTTCGGTGATGATTTCTGAGTCGACAACAACTTAGTTTTCGTTGACTATTTCTAAGTTAACAATGGCTGTAGGCGTTGACGAATCCACGCATCACCTTTGGAAGTTGTGTCGTTGACTTTTTTATAGTCAACAGGGGCTGCGAGACCTTCCAAATCCACGCGTCACCTTTGGAAGGTTTTTTGGTGATGATTTCCCAGTCGGCACCAACTCCGTTTTCATTGACTTTTTCTGGGTCACCAGGGGCTGACAGCTATTTCTTAGTCAAAAACGGCTGTGGGCGCTGACGAATCGACGAGTCATCTTTGGAATTATTTCGTTGAATTTTCTGAGTCAACAGGGGCTGCGAGCGATTCCAAATCCATGTGTCACCTTTTGAAGTTTTTTCTGTGACGATTTCCAATCAACACCGACTTTTTTTCGTTGACATTTTCTAATTCAATAGAGGCTGCGAGCGCTTCCAAATCCATGGGTTACCTTTGGAAGGCTTTTCAGTGATGATTTCCCAGGCAGCACCGACTCTGTTTTCTTTTACTTTTTATAAGTCAATAGGTGTTGGCAGCTCTTCCGAATCCACGCGTCCCCTTCGAATGGTGTTTCGGTGATGATTTTCCAGCCGGCAACGACTTCGTTTTTGTTGACTTTTTCTCAGTCAACAAGGGCTGCGATTTCCTCCGAATCCATGCGTCACCTTTGGAAGGTGTTTCGGAGGACCATTTCCCCGTCGGCAACGACTCCGTTTCGTTGACTTTTTCAGAGTCAACAGTGGCTGGCAACTATTTCGAATCCACACGTCACCTTTGAAAGGTGTTTCAGTTATTATTTCTAAGTCAGCAATGATGTAGTTTTCGTTGACTTTTTCTGAGTAAAAAGGAGTTGTGGGCGCTGACGAGTCCACGTGTCAGCTTTGAAAGTTGTGTCGTTGATGTTTTCTAAGTCAATAGGGGCTGCGAGAGCTTTCGAATCCACGCGTCACCTTTGCAAGGTTTTTCAGTGACTATTTCCCAGTCGGCACCGACGCCGTTTTCGTTGACTTTTCTGAGTCAACAGGGGCTGCAAGCGCTTCTAAATCCACGCGTCACCTTTGGAAGGTGTTTCGGTGACGATTTCCTAGTCGGCTACGACTCCGTTTTCGTTGACTACTTCTCAGTAAACA
>Ga0325411_1006836_pt1 | contig 12479 bp, 5 predicted proteins | sample PopdelMetagenome_13_FD_206181 | JGI IMG/M metagenome (GOLD analysis project Ga0325411, IMG submission 206181) | Populus deltoides microbial communities from Bellville, Georgia, United States - Xylem-PdIQD-R4 | ecosystem: Host-associated > Plants > Phyllosphere > Stem > Wood/Secondary xylem... | reverse complement strand
CCAAATCCTAACGTTTCTTCACTTAGGTCTGGATCCAGAAATCAATGAATCCCATTTCTCTGCTCCCAAAACCAGAAATTTCTGTTTTATTTTTGTTACAATTGCTTAAAAAAAGTTGAAATTGCTCATATATATATATATATAAGTGTTTAGCTAGGAACTACTCTATTTAAGACTAGTCTTGTGACCATGATTAATTGAACGATGCGAAAGACAACCAACAAATGTGGTGGTAAGAAGTGATCAATCAAGTTGGTTTGCTTTATGGGCAGCAATTAATGGACGAGTGGGGGAGTTTATGGAGGGTGCCAGACATGTGTGGCTCGAAAACGAAGGAAGGGAAAGAGATTTGGAAATCGGGGCAAAGAGAGGCAAGTGTGTTAAGGTACAAGGAGAAGAGACAGAACAGGCTTTTTGCTAAGAGAATTCGTTATGAAGTTCGGAAGCTCAACGCAGAGAAACGTCCCAGGTTGAAGGTACTCTTATCTCCTCCCTTTAAGAGATGATCAAATCAGCTGTTTGATTCTTGTTTCCATTTTGCTATTGGAATTATCAGGATTTTATGAAAAATATGCATCAATATGATCCTAATACCCCCACCAGCTTCAAAATTCCTTTCAAATCAAAGCCACTGAAGCCCCCTGTTGTTTCTCACAGATTCATGTTTTACCCCTCCTCTCGATTTCCCAATATTTTCAATTTCTATTTCTGCTACGAAGGAGAGTCTCGACCTCTTGGATAGAGGGAGATATGAGTGTTATGCCATTTGAGTTACAGGTTCATTTGCCAATATTATCCATTAGAGAAGCGTGCCTGTTTCTTTTGGTGCTTCTTCCTTAACATTTCATCACGGTGCATGCTCATCCTGGGCACTTCCCCTTTAACATCTCATCAGGGCTTGGCAAGTTAAAGCAAATCACCATTAATGCCCGCAAAAAGCTATACAAATTAACTGAACTTGTGCATGCATGAATATTGCTGCTAGACGAAGTTCTGTTTCTTAACAAACGCCTTTCTCTGAAAAAGAAAATGGTTTGTTGCCTAATCTAGCTTTGGCAGGGTATTTCATAGAAACCATCATGAATTTTCTCATTTCGGTTTTGGCAGGGTCGATTTGTGAAGAGAAGCTGGGAAATGTAATTTTTTTGGACATCACTAATTATGAAGAGCATCATCATCTGTAGAGGGGTTTGAAATTGGAATTAGTCATCTGTCTTCTTTTTTCTTATACTTTGTTTGTGATACAAAAATACTGGGCGCACCGCTCATATGCATGAAATTTAAGGAAGTAAAATAAGTGCAGAAATGAAGCAGAAAACAGAAAGAAAGAAAAAAAAATTGAAAAATGCTGTGGAGGCACTGGTTATGTGTGCTTACAGCATGCGAATACTCGGTTGTTTTTATGTTTTAAAAGTGTTTTTTTTAAATGATTTTTAGGTGTTTTTGTGTTATTTTGATATACTAATATTAAAAATAAAATTTAAAAAATAATAAAAAATATTATTTTAATATATTTCTAGACAAAAATTATTTTAAAAAGAAATAGCTAATACAATTCCAAATAATTGTTTAGATGAGGTTTAGCTACAGAACTTGCTTGTTATCTTGCATGCTTGCTGCCTGAATTGAAAAGTTTGCAGGTTTCTATTGGTGTATACAACCGTGCATGTTCCGGTTTTTATTTTGTCCAATGGTTGAGGTTTATTTGTTATTTTAGCTACTTGGTTGAGCTTCTCCGCAGCTGGATAATTTATTTTTTCAATGCAAAAAAATAAAATTAAAAGTGCACATGCATGCTGTGTTTTTTTACACCTCAAAAATAATTATAATTGCAAATAATTTTTGTATTTATATATTTAAATAAATTAAGAGTTATTTATGATAATAAAAGCATAAAAAGTCGAGCATTAATTCACAGACTAGCATTTATTTTGACTTTGCAAATACAAATAATTAAATAATTGATGAGGGAAAAAAGAGAGAGAGAAAGGGGATAAATAAAAGAAAAAAAAAGAAAGACAATGTTCTTTGAGTTATTGTATAATATATTTCAAATTATTTAATTTAAAATATCATAGTGTTATTTTACTATATCGATCTAATTTAGTCTTTGTTATTTTATCATTGCAAATTATGTTGGTTTATTTCTCTTTGCATGCTCTTGTATGTGAAATGATTGAGAATAATCTGACATTAAATTAAAGGTTAATATTTAGAAATAAAATTTATTTTATAGTTAAAAAAGTAAAAGGATAATGACCTAAATTAATAAAAAAAAACTAGAGAATTTTTCATTTTCATTGTTCCAAAGGTGTGTAAAAATTCATTTTGGTTAATGAAGTTTCAATTTCTGTATATTTGGTCTATGTTATTTTAGGATTTTATGTTTTGGTTCTCATTTTAATTTTTTTTTTACATTTTAATCCCTAGATATTAAGAGAAGAAAAGGAGAATCATAAAAAAATAGAGATAAAAAAAGAATTTTAGTGACCATATTCTGATAATAATAAAAAAACTAATCTTAATGTCAATGAATTTATCTTGAACATGAAAGTTCAACGAAGATGATTTTTCTATTTAGATTTTAGATTTAGGCCCGTGAATTATTTTTTATTTTTATTTAAATTTTGGTTTTTAAAGTGATTAGATGATGCTTTAGTATTAAAAATAGATTTAATAAGATTTTTAAAATGTTCTTAGATATTTTAGGAGAGAGCAAGTTGAAAATTATATTTTTTTAATCCAAAAACTTAAAAACTAATTTTCTAATCATTCGAATGTGGCTGAAAAACAAACTAGTGGAAGATATGTCATACACTCAAGCTAAATACATGTTTTCCATTCTTTAAAAAAAATTGGGTGGTTGGGATGTTTTCCTTTAAAAAAATGGTTGACTAGTGCCCTTTTATTAAGTGAACTTTGGCCCATAAAATTCTATTTTCTTATTTTAAGTATTTTTCAAATTTATTCAAATTAAATTATTAAGATGATATTAAAAAATTACCCAGTTATGCAGTTAATTTTAAATAATATTTTAGATTCTTATGATAATATTAGTAATTGTTTTATGAATAATAATTTATGAATCTAATATGCAAAATGTTTTTAAAACTTTATTGGGGAATATTTAGTAATAATATATTATATATTTTTATTGTCAATTTTTATATAATTTTTAACATATAAATCATTCTTTGATTTGTTTATATAATGGTGTAAGAAATATTTAGCCCGATTTTTTTTTAATTGAAGCAATGATAAGGTTTTGTTTAAAAAACCTAAAGACATGTTTTTTTTTTCTTAACAAAAGAGATACATGAAGAGAAAAAAGAAATTTTGACTAAAAAATATGTTTTTACTAGAGAAGATAAATTATTAAAGTTATTATCAATATTTATTTTAATTACCATAAATTAAGATTGTGCTACTTTTAGTTAGGGGTGAGTAAAAAAACCAAAAAACCGATTAAATCGAGAAAACAAAAATAAAACTGAAAAAACCGAACCGTGAAAAAAAAACCGATTAAAATTTTGAAAAAACCGACCGGTTTGGTTTTATAAGTCTAAAACCAGAAAAACTGAACCGAACCCAAACAAAAAAAACCGAGCCAAACCGGTTTGAACTGGTTTTTGTCCTAAAAACCAAACCGAACCAAGTCGGTTTGAACCGGTTTAAGTTTTTTTTAAAAAAATTTAATTTGGTTTTTTTTTTAAAATAAAAACCAACATAACCAAAAATAATCACTACCCCTACTTTGAGTAGCACAACATCTTCAATTATGCAGTTTCCCTAATAATTTCTTGGAGTGTAGTGCTAGCTTTCTAAATGTTTTTAGCAACCATGATAGTTTAAGAAACAAAACTCCTAAAATTGCACCTTTACTTAACTAAGAACCTCAAATAAGCACTCATTGCCGCCTCGATTCACCACAACAACAAAAATCATAGAAAGTTCTTAATTTGGCCACCAAAACATTACCAAAACCTAACCATAAAAAAAAAAAAAAACTTATTACATTTTCCATAAAACTTAAACTAACGAAGGTCATCATAATGGACTAGACAACCAATGCTTGTAAAAGAGTTTTGCCTTCATGTCTGACCCTACTATTATGTCTTCTGATCAATGCTAATGCACCAACAACCCTTTTTTGCCTCCTCTTATTGCTTACCCTAGACTTAACTCCACCATGATTAAAATCTTGACTTGAGAGTTGACGATCTAAGATTATAAATTAACTAGTTTAATCCAAGTCAATTAAAATTAAAAAAAAAACAAAAAAAATGTTATCTCCATATTTTGTTTTTACAAAAATATCCAAAAAAAATTCATTTAAGAAAATCCAAGTATTTTTTGCTTACCTTGCTCAATCTAGGCTCTGCATTAGCGGGTCGATCCACCGAGCCTAATCAGATTTTAGAACTATGCTCTCAAGCAATCTGTGTTTGATTCATTGGAAAAAAACCAAAGAAAAAAGGAATGGGCATGAAACCTCTTTCCACATTATGCTAACAACAGTTGCATGAAAGGATGAGATGAAGGTTTTTTTTCTTAAGCGAATGGGGACTGTTTTAAGCATCTAGCTCGATCAATGTCCTTTTTGAACATTGTTGTCACTATTTCCGAAGAAAAATGCAGTTAAATGTCCATAGTAAACCCACCAACAGCAAGGGAAAGAGAGTTGGATTTCTAATAATTATTTCTGCTTCCTCTTGCAAAAGCAACGTTAGCCCAAAGGAAACTTGTGTATTATATTATGAGTTGCATGTATAAAATGTCTTCAACCGTACTCTTTATACTCTCAAGGGAGAAAAACTCTTACAATACCAAAAAAGAAGAAGAAGAAGAAGAAGAAGAAGAAGAAGCAATAAACCATTCAAGTGAGTAACGACTGTTTTCCTCTCAATCTAGGATATCTGCGAACTGTACTTTCAAACCTCTAGATTTCATGTATATGTATATGGGCCTTCTCCATGAAAACCAACCCATTGTTCCTTCCAATCTCAAACCCATGAGCAACTAAACCAGCCCAAGATCTAAGTTCTCAAAGGTCAGCAAGATACATAAAAATTAAAATGAACATCTTATCAGTTGCAGAAAATTCTGTAAGCTCCAACGCTGCAATTAAACTAGGCAGGTTTTAGAAATTATCAGCAGTTTTATAAAATTTACAATCAGTAGATATTTGTATAATTGTTAATTATAAAGCTCATAAAATTAGTGAAAATACACATAAATTAATCATAACACCCATAATAATAATAATAATAATAATAATAATAATAAAACAATTCTGTTGACAGAAGAAAAGAGAGCACAAACTGCACTTCTACAGGACTAATTCTCGATTACATGTAGCTGTGCTCTCTATCTTCTGTCAACGAAAGCACCACGCAACAACGACAAGAGAGAGGCCGTCTTTACTGAAGACTCTTTAGAACCAACCCCGTATATGCCATCCCTCACTCTCTCTCTCTCTCTCTCTCAAACAATTACATGTTAGTGAAAAATCGTGCTTCCAAACAATTACATGCAATCAATTATATGTTTCATCAACACAACTATCAACTCATCCATTTTTAAATGTTACTAGACTACTTTATTTATTTATTTATAAGACCCAAATAATCAATAGTTTATTGCGGTGTTAGCTGACTTGTTGGTGATGGTAAACTTTTCCAAGCAAAAAAATTGACGAAAAATTTGAAAGAATAAATAACAAAGTATCTAGTGTAAATAAATAATATAAGAATTAACCAATGTAAATAAATGAAAAAACTTAGCCAAATATTGATAATTGTTTTTTGTTTTATAAATAAAATAAAAACATCAATTATAATATAAATAAAAAACTGCCTGTGTATATAATTTTATAAAACTATCAGATTGAATTTTGTACTAACTTTTAAGTTTTAATCATTTTTTTAATTGGACCTAATGTAAAATCACCTCATCAAATGTCACTCCCATAGTCAAAGTAGTTTTTGAAAAAAATATTTTTTAAATTTTTTTGTGTTTATTTGTTATTATAAAAGTTGGTCAACGGAAAACACTTTTCGGTCAACGAAAAATATTTTTCTGTTAAAGAAAAATTTGACTTTATTTACAGAAAAGTGTTTTCCTTTTATTTTAAATGGAAAACACTTTCCAGAAGTTGTGAAAAATTTAGAAATATCATATTATTTGCTGAATATATCAAGTTTGATTCTCAAACTTTTGATTGCTATATATTTTGTTTGAATCTTTTTTTCTTCAATTTTATCCCTTAAAAGTTGATTTAATTTGATTTTTATATTAACTTTGGTTTTTATTTTTATGATTGTTATTTACTTTTCTCTTATTATTTTTTTTAATTGAAATTTTTTATCTATCAAATTTGGTCCTTATTCTTTTGATTATTACTTATTTTATTTAAAATAATTTATGAAATTATAATTATAATTATTTTAATTTCATCATCTTTTAATTTTTTTATCTGTTAGATTTGATCTCTATTATTTTGATTATTATATATTTTATTTAAGATAATTTATGAAATTTGATTTTTTTTCAATTCCATTCTCATTCAATATTTCAATTTGTAAGATCTGTTCCTTATTATTTTAATAAACTTGAAAAAAAAACATTAATAAGCTATTTTTCAGCTCATTTTCCATAACATAACTAAACACTGAAAAATATTTTCCAACTTATTTTCCATGACACTATTAAACATTAGAAAATAATTTACTTTCCTAGAATTCACTTTCCAAAAAAACTATTTTTCAAAAGAAAATTACTCTCTTGCAAACAAACCGGGCCGAAAATTGAGCTGACTTTGGATGAGAGACCAACATGACTTAACATCTATGTTTTGTTATGGGTCAAATATTTTTATATTTTATAAAAAATTATTTATGTAGATTTTTTCAATGTATTTTGGTAGTTTAAAAAATATAACAAATCAAAAAATATATTTTCATGACAACCATAGTTATCAAACCCGGCTTAGAGGTTGACCTGGCCAAGGAGCCGGATCCTGGATTATACGAGTTGACTCAGGTCAAATCGGGAAAATTGGAAAAAATATATTTGAGGTTTTAATATTTTGTAAGAAAAAAATAAAGAAACAATCCATGTCGATATATACTATATGTGTAGTAAACAATTAAGTCTAAAAGATTCTTTCAAAATGTTTTTTTTTATCTTACATTGAAAAAGCATAATTTTTTTCTTATGAACAAAGAGTATATATACTAAAGGGTTTTAAATTCTACATTGAAAAAATAAAACATTCTTCTAGTATTTATATAGTGAACGTTGAAATGAATTAGTAACCAATTGAAAAATATGAAAAATGAAGGGTCTCTAGCTAGGCAAAAAAACACATTTGAAAAAAAAAGGTCTCCATCGGGTTTTTGCCTGGTCACCTAAGTTTCGAGTTGACCCCTCAGGTCGACTAGTTTTTTTTGGGTCAATTGCAAGTCCAAATTTAGAATGAAACAGAAACGACCAATACTATTGGGTCTTACTGGTAGCATGACCCAACGCTGCTAGGTCCTGATGGCATCAGGGCCCACCGCTGCTGGGACCTACTAGCAGCTGGCCCCAAATGCTGCTGGGTCTTGTTGCTCAACAAGTCCCAGCAACGTTGGGTCCTACTGGTCAGCAAGACCCACTATTATTGGGTCTAGCGGCAGAGCCATGCATAATAAATTTGGGTCTGACAATGGAGCTACACCCAACTAGGGCCAACGCTACTAGGCAGCAGAGCCCAACATCATTTGGTCATGTTTGGCACAAGGACCCAGCAGCGTTGGGTTCTGTTGGGCAATAAGACCCAACAGCTTTGGGTCCGGGTTCTGCTGAGCAGTAAGACCAAGCAGCTTTGGGTCCTTCAACTAAGCATGACCCACTGTCGTTATAATATTATCCAAAATAATATTATATTATAATATTTATGAATTATTTTTTAATGGATTTTATTGTTAAAAAATTCTCTTATATAATACAACTATATAAAATATATGAGGTGAATAAAAAATTTCTTTAGAGCTTCATCAACTTTAATATGATAATAATAGAATTATAATTTTTCTGAATGATTTTTTTTAAGAGTTCATTTCGATTATACGTGAGGCATGTATTAAGAATATGCACATATAAAATTTTTATGCCACTATTTAACTATTTTTTGAATATTCATAGAGTTTGTTAAAATATATAAATCATTTAGTCTAATATAAAAGAATCAAAGATAACACACTACAATAACCAAGTTTTTTTTTAAAAAATAATATTACTAAATGAATTCCCTTTTTATGTTCATTAAAGAAAACATAATCCTTCAATAGGTGGGACAACTTTCTTCTTCTTCTTTTTTCTTATTTCTTGAGTTTTTTTTTATTGAAATAGATTATGCATATATTACATTCTCTACCATTGTTAATGTGCTAGCATTTTTGAAACGCAAAAACAAACATGTTTTAATCAGGAAATTCAACGCAACCTTAAATGAACAAAAATTATCATCACCCAACTTTTATACAACATAAAAAAAGTCCCATCAATTTATTTTCTCTTTACCGTATGAAAAAAATTACATAAGAGAAAATGAAAAAAAACCAAGAGAAAAAAAAAATCTTAATTTGAAGCAAAGAAAAAAATAAAAAAAATTCTATTTTTTTTAAAAGTGTTTTGAAAGGAAAAAACAATCATGCTTTAATAAGAAAATTCAACCTAACCTCAAATAAAAAAACATTATCACCACCAAGGTTGTTAAAATCACGAGTTGACTTTTAAAATCTTACAATTTTACGAGTCAACATGTATATAACATGTCAAATCGGGTTAAAACTTGAAATCGGTCAAACTCGATCAAAATCGATCAAATTAGACCGATTTTACGAGTTTGACCGAGTTTGACCGATTTCGAGTTTTAACTCGCAAAAGTTAAAAAATTTACTGCCTCGCTGTCTGAGTCCCCTGACACTCCACTACATAGTCCCCACTCCCCAGTCTCCCCTTTCCTCGTTGCCCAAATCTCAAATTTTCAATCTTAGCAAACTAACACTAGCATTAAAGGATCTTGGGTATGAGAAAACCTTTTACTTTATTTTAGGCCGGGAAGGCATGATCAGAGGATCGAAACCATGGGAAGACAAATGTAGATGGTGAGGAATCAAAGGAGTAAAATAAGAGATAGGAATACTTATATAGAGAGAAATACTTTGTTTTAGACTAACCATTTGTTAACTATAAAGATAGACGACAAAGACTCAGAGAGAACTTGAAATACATGTCTTGCTTGGTGGGATATTTGTACATTAATTCTAGGACTTGTTACTAACATAAAAAAGGTGGAAGGTGAGGTGGCATGAGATTAAATTGATTTCATTTTGTATATTTTTGTTATCGTTGTCGCGGGTTCATTATATTGGTCTCTGTTAATTTTTTTTTAAAGTTGTTGATATACCTTAGAATGTTGTATCATCTCACTAGTTGTCTGCAGTGTGTTTCAAGACCTGTCCTCTAGAAAATATTCTGAAACTCTATCAATAAAACATAGTTGTTCAATCTTATTTTTTTTCTTTTCATATTTTTAAGTTATTTAAACCATGTATGAATTTTTATTTGAATTATGTATTTTAAGGTGTTTGGACATTTGTATTGTTTATTTTACTTTTATTTTAATTGTGTTATATTATTATTTACTACTTGACTGAAATTGTCAATATATAATTAGTTAAAATATTTTTCTTGCGATTTTACGATCCGAGTTTATATTGTATATTTCATGTCGTGTCAAAAAAACGTTTTTGACAACCTTGATCACCACCCAATTTTTGTACAATATAAAAAAAATTTCATCAATTTATTTCTTCTTTACCGTATGAAAAAAATAAGAGAAAAGAAAAAAATAAAAATAAAGTCTTGGGTCCTGCTGGGGGCTGGACCTAAAGTTGTCTGATGGGTTCTGTTTCCGGAGAACCCAACGCTATGGGGTCCTGCTACATCGACCCAACAACCCTTCTGACTTACAAACAAAAAAGACAATGCCCCCCACAAGCTCTACAGTGTCATCCACAGTGCAATGAGTCCATGTCCACAGTAAATGCACAGTGTTTTTATAATAAGTAACTACAGTGGTAGAAAAAAGAAGAGTAGCTCTCGAAGCCTTAAAAGAAAAAGGCAAAGCAATATCTAAAAGCCATGAAAATCAACTATGCAAGTCTATAGTTAAGTGTCTCTTGATACACAATGCATATATAGTAGAAATCCCACATGTTTAGAGTTTCTAGTAATTAAGCTATATGACACGCGATATGATAATTTTTTTTCTTAATAAAAGAAATAAATATACAAGCTTTTTTCAATGTATTTTAAGATATAAAAAACATTATCAATCACAAACTAAAATGCTTATACACATATCTAATTAGATAAACCAATATTTGATAAAGAGATAACTAAAATTAAAATAATTAATCACACAATACGGGTTATGTGCTTAGTTGTGTCTAATAATTTTTTTTTCTTAGGATAAATCTTTTGTTCAATCAAACAATCATCCACCGTAATAAAAGAAAAAAAATCATTAACAAAAAAATAAAATAAAAACTATGAAACTCAATTATCAAATAGTTCAATATTGAATGACAAAGCTGAAAAAAATAATGAAAACAAAATATAGGCGAACCTTGATTAACTCACTAATCCCATGATCATAGACATAATATTAGGATAGGATTATAGAGAAGAAAGTGAAAAAAAATTACAAAGATCAATTCCTAAACAAAATACATATTAAATGATAAAATTAAAAAAAATCAATTTAAAAAAAAATAATAATAATTCATGTTAACCTCTGAAGCAAGTGACTGAGGCCAAGACCAACCACATAAAAGACAAACCCAAAAAATAACAAAGAAAAAATCCCAATAAAAAAATGCTTAGTGATTAAAGAAAAAAATTAAAAAGAAAAAAAATCTGAGTCAACCTATGATTAAGATAACCTCATATAAAGGAAAGTGAAAAAAAAAAAGCATGAAGACAAACTAAAAAAATTAAATGTTGAATAATAAAATTAAAAATAATTCAATTTAATAAAAGAACCTTAATAAAAAAATAAAATAAGCTCGTGTTAACCTTTAAAACCCGTGATCTTAGTCATCAGGCCAAGATTAACTCCATAAAAAATATATATATTTTTAATGAAAAATAATATAAATTAGAATTAATAAGTAAGAACTGACGCTTTTAATTTTTCATTAAAAAACAATTTTGACACTATTTTGTAAATATTTATTTAGTAAAGTCCAAGTCGTTTGTTACCAATCATATTTATGACTTGTATTTTCTAAACTTTTTATATTTAGGATTGTTTTTTAAAAAATAATCGAAATCATCTCGCTGAACCTTTATCTTTTTGTATTTTCTAAACTTTTTATATTTAGGATTGATCTTTTTATCTTTTTGTATTTTCTAAACTTTATTTTAGCATAATTTGCAATTAGAGTAAACAATTTCGTTTTCTATGAGCTATTGGTGTGGATATCTAATTTTCCCCTCAATTTATTAAAAACTTGCTTTGCTGTTCATTATCATCAATATTTTGCCGATGCCAAGTTTGAGCAATGGAATTGGATGAATTCAAAAAAATCTAGTAAATTTAAATATAATGATATGATAAGCATTGGTCGTCGGCTTTGTAGCATTTTATCAACTTGTAACTTTAAAAATATTTTTAGTGGGCTTCTTATTTTTATAATACTGTTGATATAAAAAATAAATTTTAAAATTTTAAAAAATTATTTTAATATGTTTTAAATAAAAAATATATTAAAAATATATATTATCACAATACCAAATAATATATATATATCTCAACCCTTAAACAAAATACTTGGGTTATGCCTTTTTAATTGCCAGGGGAAACAAAAATTACAATACATGGTTTTTAGCCATTAATTTCAGTTTTACAGAAATTAAAAAGGAAAAACTTCCTATAATGAATTTAATTCGCCTCTCTTTTCCTTATAGGAATATTTCACTTAGCTTTGACCTCAGATATATATATATATATATATATATATATATATATATATATATATATATATATAAAAAAAAAAAATGAAAAAAATTGTAAAGTAAAAGAATAATCGAGCTTTCCCTTGAGGGAAAAAGAAAAGTTAACCCCAACAAAATAATTAAATAAAAGTTAAGCTCCAGAATGTCGTAGAACACTTTAAATCTTATCTTGATCCAGAATTATGTAGCAGCCAGAAGAAGATGCAAGAAAGTTCAAGACAACTATCCACCTCCCCTTTAAATACACGCACTCTTCATTCTCCTTCTCCACACGTTTTTTACACAAAAACAAGCATGTCACTCATTTCCCAGCTTTGTGTTGATGAGATTTTTGACCCCTTCCTTTCAATGATCAACAAATGTCCTGTCCTTAACACCCCAACAGATTGGAAAGAGACCCCAGATGCTCA
>Ga0325411_1006835_pt1 | contig 12480 bp, 4 predicted proteins | sample PopdelMetagenome_13_FD_206181 | JGI IMG/M metagenome (GOLD analysis project Ga0325411, IMG submission 206181) | Populus deltoides microbial communities from Bellville, Georgia, United States - Xylem-PdIQD-R4 | ecosystem: Host-associated > Plants > Phyllosphere > Stem > Wood/Secondary xylem... | reverse complement strand
TCCACCGCCGCCACCTCAGCGGAGTTTAAGGTACAGATCCATTCCTTTTACCATACAGCACGTGAATTTTAAATGAACTTTTTACTTGATGTGATGGAGGAAATTTTGAGCTTATGTGATGGGGGTGTTGATTCTCTTGAGGTTGTCGGGATGTGGTGGTGGAATATGGATCGGGTTGTGGGCTGGGCCCACGATCTTACTGGGTCGTGTTTGTCGTTTATTTTATTCAAGCGGCAAATTTACAGTTTTCGTTCCTGAATCATATCTTAGCATTTTTCACCTTCCCTTCAAGGCTCTACATGGTTTAGAAACTTTTTAGTTAGCATATGGATCATAGAGTGACAGTCTTAGGAGATTTTAGGCTTTTCAATAATTGATGAGGGAGGAGGGTTTTGGGTCCCACCGTTTATGTGCACGATTTTGTCCATTCCCTCTCAAAAATATCCTTCAACTATTGTCTCAATTTTACACTTAAAACCAATTTTTTATATCAATTTTACTATCATACTTTTAAAAATTCTCAATTAATAACTTCAATCTATTTTAAAGATTTCTATCTACATCTTCATCCAAATTATTTTTTAATATAAAAGATATCTCGTTTCTTAGGGAACTTATTTTTTTTATTAATTGATAAATCAAGATAACTTAATGATAAAATTGATTTAAGAAATAGTCTGGGTGTGAAATCGATAACACCTTAATAGTTTCATGGTATATTTGGGATTTTTCTATATTTTTATACTGAGTGCCTCAGGATTTAACTTCAACGAAAATCAGCCCATAAATTAGAGCACTACGTACAGAATAATTTCAATGACTCTGTTTTTTTCCCTTGTCCATGATTGATGGTGTGGTTTTCATTGGAAGACTACTTTTCCTTGGGAAATTCGGGGCTTTCGTAGTTTTTGGAGGCATTATGGGCTGGACTGGAGTGGTTGAATGGAGTAGCATTCACAGACGTACATGTGCTTGTTGAGTGGTTCCAGCTGCGGCATTTTCTTAAATGCACCATTGTCATGGTCGGGCCTTAAGAGAACTCGACACCTTACCTTATCTCTACAGTGCTTTTGATGATCGATCATGTGTATAGGACCCTTCAGTTCTGTGACTTGCGAGCAGAAATAATCAAATGCGTTCACTGTAGGGATAAGGGTATGAGTCTGACATGCATTCTTTAGGGGGGGTGGACATGGCTGTTCTAGAAATGGATAAGAAGGCCACACGTCGTGGGTGCCCTTCTCCACCTGGCCTGACTGGTGCTGTGATGGCAAATACATGGGCCTCGTAAAATATTTCATCTTCAACATGCTACTTGCTACTTTAATGTAACAGGTGCTTAGGGGTTTGATCAAATTCTTGAAAAGATCAAACAATTTTGCTTGCTTGGGAAAAATATTATATGAGGCTTATATTTGTCCACTTTCCGATTGGTCAGGTGGGCGCACGTGTATGGCTCAGGAGTAGAGCTCATGGTAAGTGCATGAAAGCGCCTTCTCTCTAGCCTTTCTTCCGAGTCAAAATTGGGTTCTCGAGTAAAATAGGCTGCTGCTCTTTGCTATTTTAATGATCTAGGACGGAGTCCTCAAGAGGGAAACTCCAAGAACTTGATTGATGGTTTTTATACAGAAAGGTAAGAATTTATGAATTGGTCATCACTTACTCTCTGATTTGGGTGATACAACTTCGTAGCATCGCCCCCCATCTAGGGTTGATCCTTCTGACTGCCAAAACCTTAGTGATAGCTATGGTGATTGTTGAAGAACTAGTTGCAATTTCTCTTAACAGAATTCAGGTGCATGAAAACATTAGAAACGTGACATGAATTGTATGCTTTTATCAAGGAATTCTTTGGTCCCAATGACTGTCGGAATTAACATATTATAGTACAAAGACTGAATTAGGTTTGGCTTTTCCTATTGTAGTTTGGTCTGTAGCAGGCCTATCAAACTTGATCGTAACCTCTCAAATTCTAATCCACAACGGGCATGGGGCGAGTCGATAACATTGAAAAGACAAGCCCCACCCGAGTTACCGTAATTGAAAAAAAAAAAAAAACACCATCCACCGTTCGATTACACATAGGATTAGGAATCTGGTCCACTTTATCTTACAATTGAATACGTAATCTTAACCCCTAAAAAGGCGCAAAAACAAAATCCAACGGCCACAAAAAACCAGCTGCTCACGTTGGTTGGAAACACGAATAGAAATAGAATCTCCATTCTTCTTTCTCTCTCAAACATCAACAAAGGCATATATAAGAAAACTAAACAACGCCTCCCACTAGCACACCCCTCCATTAAAGGCCTATATGGTCCACGAAAGAAGCAAAAAAAACCCACAACCCCATTTTCTACGCAAAACCCGTCGAGATTCTAGCCAGTCACACCCACCGATCTATGATCAATCGAAACCCCTCAAAGGGTATTCTTGTAATTTCATAATTACCCACTTCAAATCTTTTTTTTTTTTACTACTTTACATAAAAACACTTCAGATGTGTTACTTTTATTGTATTTCCTAGTCAGTCGTGTCGCATATGGTCTAATTTTGTTTGTTTGATGTTGTTTGTTCCATGCTTGTGTTGTTAATTTCAATAGGAACTCAGAGAATTCAAGTGTCATGAGAGGAGGCCAGAGTAACGGCGGTGGTTTGAGAAGGATTGCTTCACCGGACAAGGGTGCGCACGATGAGAGAAGCAACAATAACCACCACCACCACCACCACCACCACCACAGCAGCAACAACCATGTGAACCATAACCACAATAACAAACCCGCGGCTTCTTCGGATAGCAAGAAAGGAGGAAGGTCATCTTCCGGGGGGAGTGGAGAACCACCGCCACCACCACCGCCACCAGTTTGGCCACCAAAGTTTGTTATTGCTTTAACTAATAAAGAGAAAGAGGAAGATTTCTTTGCCTTTAAAGGGTCTAAGTTGCCTCAAAGACCCAAAAAGAGAGCCAAGTTCATTCAACGCACCCTCAATGTAAGACCCTTCTACTTCCTTGTTTTTTTATTTCAAGTTTTTATTCTAGCAGTCTATGTTTGATTATCTTCTTAATTGTTATTTTACAATCTTATTTGAAGATTAGAAAAAGTAAACCCATAACTACTAGATGATCAGTGTATTGTCTCATTACCTATTTCACCCATTTTGTAGAACTTTCAAAAAGGATAGAATTGTAAAACACAAAAAAAGATCATATGCAGAGTAAGGTACAAGCATCTATATCACAAGGTACAAGTGTGGTGGGTGGCGGTGGAAAAAAATAGAACACAAATTTTAAGGATACCGTCGTGAATTGCAAGTTTAGAGAGTGTACGGATTGTGGAGTAGAGTCTTTTTTAAATATTTAATTTTTTTAATTTTAACATTAAATCATGAAAAAAATATGATTTTAATATTTTTTCAAATAAAAAATCTTTTTAAAAAACTTCAAAAAAAAAAAAAACAGAATTCAAAGTTGTGTCAAACAATATATCCGGACCTTGTTTGGGGCAACACAATTGCACTACTGTTTTTTTAATTTTTAGCTTTAAATAATTTTATTTTATTTTTATATTAATTTAATATGCCGAAACAAAAAATAAACTTTTAAAAATAAAAAAAATATTTTAATATGTTTTTAAATAAAAAAATACTTTTAAAAACAATTATATATCTCTTGGACAAACACGGCATCTGTTTTGTTCTGCTTTTTGGTGTTTTTCTTTGCCTGCAAAAGCTAGGAAAGCGTGTAAAGTGACAGATGCACTTGTGTACGTGTCAATCAAGCCGTGGATGTCTACCTGTTAACCAATAATAACCTAAGTTTGTTAGCAGTTAGCACTAACCTTTTCTTTCTGTGTATTTCTTAGTTGCTTGCTACGAGAAATTAGGGGTACGCACTGGTAATTTCGAATGTTAAGATTATGATTAGATTTTAAGAATAAATAGGGCATTTGTACCGAAAAGAAACAATTAATAGGAAATTATCATGCGAATAGTTTAATGCATTTTTCACAGGCCATTATTTTAGCAATTAATAGGTGGGTGCGCATTCCTTTTTTATCCCGAATATGCCGGGCACTAGAAAGCCATTTGATCAGCTCACAATCTGAGTGGGGTTTTGGCTGGCTGAATCATCTGGCACGTGCTAGGTGATCGAATTTTCAACTGATGATAGATTTATTGATTATTTATTTTTCGATTATTTACATGGCGATGACGGGGAGAATATTAAATTGATTTGAGTAAAATAATAATAATAATAATACGACTGGTCACCCATTATTGCTATCAGCACGATTGTCATTGTGGACCGCCCACACTTAGACAGATATGTTTTGCCATTATTATTATTGCTCTTGCGATACTATAATTTATGCTTCGGTTAGAAGCAACAACCCATGAAACTTTCCTTTGAAAAAAAAAAAAAAAACACCTAGGGAATTCCATGGGGGCATGCAGCCAGCTAACAAGGGTGCGCATCTGGTGTTGAAGTTTGTCAAGGCCCCATTTTTTTTTATATTATAGTTTTGAAATGATAATATTAAAAATTAAAAAATATATATATATTAATATATTTTCAGGTAAAAATTGCTTTTAAAAAACATAACCATGCATCATGAAAATTTAGGTTGTGACAGAATTGTAGTAAAGCATTAGATTAAATTAGAGTAAATGTGTCGGGTGAGGATTTTAATGCACACAACCATGCTTATCTTTAGAGTAGCCGACAAAAGTGACATGAACCTAACGGCTCCTTGTCAATGACCATCTTTTAATCTATTTTCCATTGTAGATTATCTATGTATTTCAGAGTTGTTTTGTGCGGTATTTTGGGAATATTGTTTACTTTATGGGCAAATTGTCATTCCTTCATAGCTAAAACTTTTTTTTTTTTAAGTGGTGGCTCTTGGTTAAATCGAAGGGGGAGGGAATAGTCCACAATTAAAAATGGTGCTATTGTTTTTTATTTATTTTATTTTTTTGTCCATGAACTGTGTTGGGTTGTGTTTGAAATTTCAATTTTCTAGAGGGAACTCTGATTCTGGTTTATGCTGCGCAGCTTGTGAGTCCTGGAGCATGGCTATGTGATTTGACACTAGAACGGTATGAAGTGAGAGAGAAGAAGATCACCAAGAAGGTACTCTAAACGATGAACCATAAGTATTTATTTTCACATCAGCATGATTGTTGCTGTAATGCCGGGTCTATTATGAGCTTGACAAGTAGCATCTTTGTATTTTCCATGTAGAGACCGAGAGGGTTGAAGGCCATGGGAAACATGGATTCTGACTCTGACTAGGAAAAAAAACTCTGGACAAATCACAAATGTACCTGGGAGGAAGATGGATGTTGATGACAAAACATCGTTGGAATTTGTTGGGTTTTTTTTTCTCGGAGGAGGTAAGAAAAATGCTGGCTCCCCCGTACTGTATAAATCATGACCTTTCACCTCCTGCAAGAAAGAAAAGGATAAAATTTCAGTCGTATATGTTTTTTCTTAAAAACAATTCCTTCCTATTCCCTAAGCCTCTAACCTTCGATTTTTTTCAATTGAGTACTCGTCTTATATAGTGAATTTGATGGGTTATTTTAGGTCAATTGAAGCTTTTATTTTTAAATAAAAAAAAACCTGGAATGTTGTTGTTTATAGGAGAGACAAAAAAAAAAAAAAAACTAGGTTTTTACAGGAATTCAGGTCGAGTCCGGATCGGTCATCGAGTTTGATCAATGCCTTGGATCTTAAGCAAATGGGTGACGCTGGTCACTGTGGATTTTGCAGTGCATCAAGATATATGTGTTGCTAGGGATATGTGTCTCTTGAGAAAGCATCACGACTGCTTTTACTTGCAGGATAATTGAAGATTAAATTTAAAATATAATAATTTGGCATCCAGAATTAATCATCGATTAAAATGAGGATAAAATACACTGGTAAGAGGATGTTAGGGATGGTGTTAACGATTAAAAGTATTTTTTATATATATTTTTTAAAATTTATTTTTAATATTTGAACGATAAAACGATTTAAAAAAATTAAAAATTAATTAATTTTAAAAAAATAAAATACTTAAAAAACTCTATAAGAAAAAAAAGAGAGACAGGATCAGAACTTGATATTTTAATAAAACGCCTCAGAGTTATTATGGATTGATTAGCTAAAATAAATACTCCATTACCGTAAGTACAGTGGATGGAAAATGGTGTGAAATGGGAGTGTATGCCAAGCAAGGATACGATACGATCAGAAACAACGCAATGAAATGCTTGCACCTAGCCACATACTCACGTGTCGTGTGGATTTTATTTTATATAATTTTCCTTCCCTTGAAAATAGATGGGGCTGAGCAATACTTTTTAAATAAAAAACTGAATTATTCAATCCAATTCGGATAGAAAATTCTTTGAAATTTTGAGAAACAAATAATACGTATAGCTACCCAAAGTTTTTGATGATTAGAATAATACTCAAATAATTTTGGATTATGCAAATTATATTTTTTATTGTTTTATTATTTATATTTCCAAAACTAAGGGGTTTCTGATTTTCCTTAAACCTCAATGAGTGCTTGTTTTGTGTAATTGTGTTACAACTTATTTTTTTAATTATTTAAAGTCATCAAATAATTGATAATTTTTCAGATGTTTTTGAATGAAAATAATAAAAAATATATATATAGTTTTGAAATAGTTTTCATTGAAAAGTCTCTTTTACAATAATAGCACAGGCACACTTAAAATTCGGCTAGTCAAAAATTTATTGGGCTAAGTTTATTGGGTGATTTTAATGATATTTGATGTCAATAGGTGGTTGAGAAAGGTTTTTGTGGTGTTTATTAGATGTTTTTGGGTGAAAAATTAATTGAAAGAAGGATTTTCAACTCAAGAATCCACTCCTTGATTTTTTGACCATCACAGAGGTTGGTAGATTATAAATCAGGCAGTAGCAGACGACACGTCATATTCCCTAACAGACAACACATGGCCTGTTTTTTTTATAAAAACAATGCGAGCCTAACCCATGCATATGCCCCTATTATAATATTTCGCATCGACAGGAGAGGACTTGAAAGAGAGCCTTATATGAGCATGCTCATCTTGATTAGCAAGACACGTTTTAGAGTTATGCATGGCTACCAAGAACAAATCTGTGAGGCCATGGGCCAAAGCGGACAATATTTTACTAGTGGGGTGGGGTGTTTCAATTTGGTATCAGAGCTCGAGTAAGTGGTTATCCGATGGTGCCGACGAGGTTATCAGGTTCCTTAAAGAAGGTGGATTGTAATATCTCACATCAGCTGGTGAGGACTTAGGGGAGAGCCTTATATGAGCATGCTCACTTTGACTAGTAATATGCGTTTTGAAGCTATGCGTGACTACCAAGAACAAACCCGTAAGGCTCGTGGGCCAAAGCGCACAATATCTTGCTAGTAAGGTAGGGTGTTTCACCTATGCTTTTTTTAAGGCTTTAATACGTTGGGTCATTCAAGCCCACACACATGGTTTAGCCTTTTTAGAAAAGAAAACAATCAACATTGTGTTTTTTTTTATTATTATTTTTATTGTATTTTTTTAATTTCACCCTTTAATATTGGATTGATTTTGAATTAATCTTCATTTCTTTATATTGTGTGGTTAAAATAAAACATATATATTATTGAACCCATTATAGTCCACAGCTCAGGTTACGGGTTTGACAAGTTAACTATAATTAATCGAAATCGATCCAATACATCATCGTTTTAATATATATAAAAAAGATATAAGCTTTAATTTTTTTTTTACAAGTCAAACAGCTTTTTACTAGTCATTCAAGATGATATACAACCCATTGATGTGATCTTTGATTCTTTTGTTATTTTTTTATCCTTTTAGTTTTTTTTTACTTTATACCTGCCAAATCAATTGAGTCATGTCAAAACAACTCTAACATGATTTAATTTGAAACTTAAACTTAATAAGGAATTGAGTTAAGAGTTTTTAGATTTGACTTGTTGGATTAGACTTAATAACAATGTCATAGAGTTTCTCGCAACTTTGATAATTTTTTTTTACATTTTAAAAAAATTAGCTTAACCCATGATATTGCATGAGAAGTAAACTAGTATTACTTTAAAGAGTAATTACTATCTCCATAGGAAAAAGATAAACACAAAATGAAGACATTTTTCTATATAGAAAAAAAAGGTTAGTTATAAGTTTTTTAAAAAATATTCTTATCAATTTTAATAAAATCAAATAAGATTTCTTTTGTTCTTTTATTATACCTCTGTCAAATGAATCTATAAAAGTAATAAAATTTACTTTTGAAGTAATATAAAATTCTCTCGTACTTTGATATAGTGCCTTCAATGAATTTACAGGTAGTCAAAGAGCTTTAATGAGGTCACGTGATCATTATAGTAGAAAGCAACGTGGATCTTAATATATATTAAGAAAACACTAAACCCTATTGGTTTTTTATTGAAGGGCAAGACACATTGCACTATGAATTGCTAAAATACAATGATGTTCTTACATTTCATTACAACAAACAAATGGCCTTTTAATGAAGGTAATATGGTATTTCTTAGGGTGTTCATTTGATATCATGAAATTAATTGGAGATACAATGGTCTATTAACTATTTTTTACTTAATTAAATTACATAAATATCCTTAAAAAGTTAACAAAAAAACCAAAGAAAAAGAGGGTCTTTTCCATCATTTCCTATTTTTTTTAAAGACAATTACTTCATTACTGAACATGTAAAAAAAAAACTAAGAATGGGTCAAGGCGTATTTTGATATTTTTATCATGTTTTTATGTTATAATCTATTTTAATTGGGGGCAAGTCAGTCTTTTAGGAGAGAAAAATAGTAATAAAAAAGAAATAGTAGTTTGTGCATGCTATGCACGAGCCAACAAAAGTGAAAACCATTTGCAACCTTCGAGCAATGCATGTGACGTCTTTTAACAACCAAAAAGATCCAATTGTTGTGTTGTCCAAAGCATCATGTGGCAGTGAAGCTGATGGTGCGATGCATGTAGTCCAATTTGCGATGGTTTGACACGGGTTTGGTTTTTTCTCCTCCCCACTCTGTTTTCTCTCTTTACTTAAAATCCGTGCAGTCAACCAAATTTCAAAGTTGACCTCCCATTTATTTTTTTTTTCAATTGTGATCATTCTTCTTTTAATTGGTTTTTATTTGTTTTTTATTCTTTTCTATAATTTCTTTCTTTCAGTTTTATCTTATTTTTATATTGTTTTATTTAGTTTTAATATCAAATATAACACTCATTCTATTGATTGTTGTTTTTTTATTTTCTTGATTTGTTTAATTTTTTAATTTTGTCCCTCAACATATTATTTCATTTATTTTTTTTATCAAATCTTGGTCCCGATTATTTTAATTTCTCTTCTTCTATCATTTTTTTTCCCTTCAATTTTGTCCCTCCACGTCTGAATTCACTTAGTTTTTTGTTCAATTCTAGTTCTCATTCTTCGTATCTCTCCTTTTTCCCCTTTCTTATTTTGTTTTTTTTTCAAATTTTTCCTTGACATTTTATCTCATTTATTTTCATATCCAATTTTGATCCTTATTCTTTTAATTTTTTTTTATCATTTTCTTATTTTATGGGATGATTATGGGTTACAGATTAGTCAAGTTAACTCGAGTTGTTTCAGATTTTTTTTTAATATTTATTTTTCAATTTATTTTTCAGTTTTATCTCTTGACAAGGCTACTGAGTTTCAAACTTTCTTATTTTTTATGTTTTTTTTTTATAGAGTTATTTTGAGTCGTGAATTAGCCAAGTAAACTTAAGGTGAGTCATGTTTTTTTTTTTAGTGTTTCTTTGTTATTTCAATTTGATTTTTTTTCTTGATTATTTTTTTTAAAAAAATAAAATTTTTAATCCTGATTCCATATTGTGATTTGCAGGTGGGTTAACTCAAATTTTTTTTCTTTAACATTTTGTTTTTTTTTTTAAATTGATTTTGTTTTTTAGTGTTATGATTAGATATTAAACTTTAAGTTTGATGATTTTTTAATTTTTAATTCTATAAAATATCATGATCCCATATCTCAAATACTAGTCAAATCATCACCTTTACAACATTTTCTACGTTTTAAAAAAATAGTCATAAATACCAAAAAGAAACGGTGTCAATAGATTCTATAAAATGGGACTCTCTTCTCCACAGTAATCTTTCTTTTCGACTGTCTCATTTATTTCTAATTAAATATTACAGGTATGAATGCGATCAGTTCAATCCTGCATTGGAAGATTAACTTCCCTCATAACTTTTGCAGCATCCTCGGGGAAAACAGGATTTATGTAACAACCAGTTCCAATTTCAAAACCCCCAACCCCACTTAATTGAGGGACCATCTGTAAGAACCAGTGAGTATAACATGATTCTGATTCTTTAATCTGAACGGGAGAAGTCTGGATCATGAAGTTAAATGGTGGGTTGTTCAGTTGTAGAGAAATCTTCCTAAGCATGAGCTTCAGCAATCCGCCGAGATCAACCATCTGCAGAATTGCATATAAATCAGGATAAAATGATAATCACAGAGAAGGACCCTACTATGAGCAATGAAAATTACAGAAGAAAACTATTATCTATGGCCCAAAAGCATCACATAGTTACAGGTTACATAAAGTACATGAATAAAATGTACATACCTTATACTTCACAGAGAAAAACAAGTTGAAAGAATTTTACATGCAGAATCATAGTCTATTGCTTTATCATAAACTATCATCTAGCAAGTTAAGTTATCCTTAAATAAACATCCACATTAAATCTGCTTTTATCTCATTAATCTACTTCTAGGTATTCCATCTGACGAGATCTTAGTTTTTTCCCAGATAAATATAAAGCTTATTAGCTTTCTAATTGTCTATGTACTAACAATAGTTCTTTTTATTTCTGAAGACAAAAGAAAAAAGAACAAATCTTTCTTTTCTTTGAAAAAACTATAACAATAATTATCAAAACAAAAAGGATCCAAAGACACCTTTCAAACGTATTCTGTACATATTTTAAGGTTTGAGGTCTAAACTGGCACAGGGCAATAGTTGCTCCAAGCTCAAGCCACAAACACTTAAAATCAAAATTCTGGGTTCAACAAAATCAAGAAATACCACCCTTGTTTCTCATTGTGGTTTAAATTTGAACTAACAAAATATTCTAAAGTATCACACATGTATATAATGATTTTTTGATGAATGTCTTCACACCCTTTTTCCTCTTTAGAAGTTGTAACTACCAATAATTGTAGCATAGAACTCATCAAAAATGATAATTATATCTCTATGATCCTCAAAATTTGAAAATTTGTGCAAAATAAAAGATCCGATTTGTAGAAAGTAGAACCAATAACTGAGAATTTACCTTCTCAAAATCAAGTTCATGGAAATGAGAAGAGTGAACCCTGGGAATAATCCATATCTCAAAAGGGAATGTGGCAGCAAAAGGAACAACGGATATAAAATGGGATGATTCATCAATCAAGAGTTCTTTTGCTCGAACTTCACAGAGACTGCATTTTCCAGTCTTTTCAAAGTACTCCTTCATGCCCTCAAGTCGAGCAGAAACTGATGAAGGAATAACGGGAAGAGCCAGTATCTGGCTATGAGAATGACTCATCGATGCTCCAGCAGATGCGCCGTGGTTCTTGAACACCTTAAAGTGGAAAGCAAAGACCGTTGTTATTGACAAACACGAAAAAGAAAACCATAGCTCAACTTGTTTTGCTGCAAATTTAAGATTCAAGAAAAAAACCATCACCAAAAGCACTGAAAAATCTACTCATACTTTGAACATGACCAAAAACACACACAAATTCACTAAAAAGAAGAAGAAAAAAAACCTGCACGTATTTAATGGATTGAACACTCATAATCTGCTGAATCCTCTTCTTATGAGCCAAAAAAATTTCACCAATCTCTCTCGGCTCCATATCACTTAGCTGGACCGAATGAACTGGATTCTCTATCACCACATCGTGAAACCCAAAACCTCCAATGACCCGACCTGGAAACTCCATGCCCTGCTTTTCCTCACATGGGCACTCAAGATTTCTGCTCAGGGCAGGGTAGAGATTCTCAATGACCCGGAGTTTCCAATTCGGGTCATTCAGGTCGGGTGGGACTCGGAAGATCTCGGGCGCACACTCATGCTCGTTGCCGATGCAGAAAGGGCATAAGGAATTGTTGTTGGGGTTGGGGTTTTGAGGGTTTTTTTATTTAAAATCAGTGGGTCTTTTTGCACGGGCAGGTGAGAAAATGACCCATCGGTTGGTTACTGGATCGTGCCTAAGTTCGGGGCTCCGACCACCGTTTTGATGTTGTGATGCCATTTCTTTCTAGATCACTTCTATATTCTACTTGTTGAGGTTCTTTATCCCCACCGACTCGGTTTGCTCGGCTTGAGTGTTATCTTAAATAGGTTTGTTTTAATAAAACGATACTGTTTTAATTGTTTTATATATATAT
>Ga0325411_1006834_pt1 | contig 12482 bp, 6 predicted proteins | sample PopdelMetagenome_13_FD_206181 | JGI IMG/M metagenome (GOLD analysis project Ga0325411, IMG submission 206181) | Populus deltoides microbial communities from Bellville, Georgia, United States - Xylem-PdIQD-R4 | ecosystem: Host-associated > Plants > Phyllosphere > Stem > Wood/Secondary xylem... | reverse complement strand
AGAAAAAAAATATTTGAAGAATAAATATAATGATATACAAAATTCCAATAACAGAATAATAAAGATGGGTTATTGACAAAACTTAACTTATTTTTTTTTTAAGATAGGGACAAAAGTCATTTATATCTTTATTTTCACGTATCAAATATGATATTTTTTTTATTGTCTCCATCAAATCATTTGGGGAGATAAAAATGCTAAAAGATGAATCTTTTAATGAGTTTTATGCAATACTAGACGATATTGTAAATCCAAGGTTTAACATTGGAGAAAACAATAAAGGATTCGTGAATTGTAAGGAAGATTTTATCACCCATGCCTGAAAGATTTTGGTGAAAGGTAACGCCTAGAAGAAAGCAAAGATTTAGACATTATACATGTTGAAAAATTGGTAGGTTGCTTACAAATTTATGAATCTATATTATCTCATCAAAAGAAAGGTAAGTCCATTGCATTTAGATCTCTTAAGAAAGAATATGATTATTCTTCTAATCTGTGTTTTCTTTTCGTAACCAAATAACTTGTTCATTTAACTTTTTCACACTTATATTTATTTGATTACTAATCAATGTTTGTAAAGTGTTACCAAATTATTTCTTAACAAACAAAGAACAAAAACAAGATTGTCATTGATGTTTTTGTGAGCTTTAAAATTATGATAGATGCCACTGAGACCACATTAAATTAAGACAAAAGCTACTGAATGAATAATGTGATTAGTTCCAACCATTATTAGGAAAACAATTAGAAACTTGGTTGAAAAAGTAGGCTATCATTTTCTAATTAAAAAAACGGTTATAGGTATAGTAAGACCTCCTTGAGCGAGCTGGGTATTATTATTATTATTTGGTTGAGCATAGTAAATCTTAAATGCATATAAACCTCTCTATTCGTATAAGTTAAATGCACTACTCAAATATGAAATTATTTATTGTTCTTAAGAGAATAATAATAATAATAATAATTATTATTATTATTTGGTTGAGCATGGTAAATCTTAAATGCATATAAACCTCTCCATTCGTACAAATCAAATGCATGACCCAAATATGAAATTATTTGTTGTTCTCAAGAGAATAATAATAAAAAAATCTTGGAGATTTGATTCAAGTGATTAATGGACATACTCCTTGTAAGTTGTATTATCATCCAAAGTTTAATCAGAAGGATGAAAATGGTGGAATAAATTTTATGAATATAGAAGAGGTGGATAGAACAAAAATTTTAGCTCGATTCAATGTTGGATCAAAAATTTTTTGCGTAATTGTTACTTGAAAACTCACTTGACACTTCTGGACTTCTTCATGTGTTATAATTTTTGTTATGTGTCCCACGTCATTCCCTTTTACTTATGAAAAACTTGATCTCAAGTTAACTATTAGAATTGAACCTGATCATCCTAAAGAAATATGTACTTCGAATATAGCAAGTCCACTGCATGCTGAAAAACATCTAAAAATTCTCTCACTATGTTATTAACATCTTCAATATTTTATTTCACCTTTAAAATTCTAATCGGGTCATCACTAAACTCAAGACTTACATATTAATTTTCTATGGTTTATTTCAGACTTCCCAACTCATTTGTAAGTTCTTTATGCAATCATGTATCTTTTATTATCTTTGATAAGGAATAATTTTGTGGATATGTTAGTATTTCTACTTTTTAAATGTACCCTTCAATACTTTGAATCATGATTTCAGTCCCATGACCCTTTTCTTTGGAGAGCAATGTAGATGATGGTGTTTGATTGTTCTATTTTTTTTTTCAAGATTGTCCAACTTAATGGATCCTCATTTTCTTATAGTGCTTCAAGACTTTGAGAATTAGTATATGATATTAATTTAGGAGTTTCCTTGACTTCTTCTTCACCATTAGTAGGTGAATTATCTACAAGTAGCCCAATGTTTGTAATAGTGTTGTTGTTATCATTATTGTGACATTGAAACCCCCTACTTTGAAGAGATGACATCTTTTCTATGGTTTTCCTCCTCGTTATTTGAATTTTAAAAAGGTTGAACAAAAGAGAAATAATTATAACCTAATTGTTTATCTGCTCATTATAAAATCTTTTCATAATTATATTGCACAAACTCTAAAATTAATGATTGTCTTAAAACTTGCTATGATGAAATTAAAAGCTTACTAGTGTGAGTTGTATGTTCTAGAACTTCAAACTATTATTCTTTAGCATTATAAGAAAGTTTGTGTATGGAAATTTCTACTTTCTAATAACAAAGAATCTTATTGAAATAAAAATAAGTTTCCAACCCTGACAATCAATTAATAAATCTATTCTTATAAAATTTTACTTCATAGAAATGAATCTTATTAAACTCAAAAATACATCTATTAAAAGGTTGATTGTGAGTTAAGTCTCCAATGCTTTATCTATCGGAAACACTATTGTCTATATAAACATGATGTATATATGAGTTTGTAGGAATAGATCTAGGGTTTGGCTTACCCAGAGATAAGTCTTTGAGTACATCTCTCTTCTCGTCATGATTTTTGTTTGTGCCTCCTATTAGTTGAACTAGATGTTTCAAGCTATTCAACATCGCTGTCATTGTTTACTCTAAACAACCTAGCTTCCGCGATTGGGTTTCTTGTGCTACCTCTTTCATCGTGGAATGAGTTATTGCTACCATCTTCTTCCATCAAAAAGCTAATTTACTCTGATACCAATGACGTGGCATGCAACATGAATAAAAGTAGGGTTCTCAAACCCTAAGGTTACATCCCAAAATAATAGAGAAATAGAAAGAAAAACTCTGATATTTTATGAAAAGTTTATCATTCAATGATCTTCAATGAAAAGTATCCTATAAGATTGTTTAAATATATATATAAAAACATTATAATTAGTAAATTATTAATTAAATTAAAAGTTATAATTTAAATAGCAAAAAGAATCCGGATACAGTAAAGACAATTAAAAAAAAATGTAATTTCTAGCCCTCATTTAGCCATGGTCCGGGACTTGGATGAAGTTGTTTTCTTAATCTTTACGGGAACAAGGTTGATAGAATGGTTTAACAAACTTTCAGCTCGATTGGATAAAAAATTAAGCCATGTATTTAATTAAAAAGTTTATTTGACACTTCTAGACTTCTTCATACGCTAGGATTTTTGTTACGCACCCTGCCTCAGAAATTCCAATTTGATAAACACAGAACCTAGAAATATTGAATCCAAAGAACAATGTATATCCTCTGTCATGAGGTTGGCCCACGACTACTGTGAAGACTCACCTGACATGACGATCAACATTCAAGATGCCCTTCAAAGAATGAAGAAGATCAAGGACAAGTTTATAGAGAGCATCTTGAGGGGCTGCTGACTGCAGCACTATCCCTAACATCAGGTTGACAGTGTGCTCGATTCGCTCTTCCATGTCAAGGACATGCTTGTTGAAGCATACGCTCGACCATGTTTTGCAGCATATCATCTAGATGATATATACACATTGATGATTGTTCTGCCCTATCAATCGACCTGTTGATGATCAGAAAACCAACTGGCTCTCCGGTTGATGATCAGGAACTGGCTCTCAAGCAAAACAAATGAGGTTTTGTTGAAGTAATTTCTTGTCGTAAGATTTATTATTTCTCATTGTTTCAATGTCCAAGATATCAGCTCGTAATTGCCAAGCTAACTGGCAAGAGACTGGAAAGAGAACATACACGCATCTTCCTCTGCACTGCTCGGCCAAGACAAAGAAGCTTCCAGCGGCGCAGCCACCCCTGCAGATGAGTTGAATCTACTTTCTGATGTTACTTTTAAAATGCAACAGCTCTGTATTCTTGTCCATATCATGGCGCTCAAGCATTTTCATGCTCCTTATTTTTTGCTTCTTTTGTAGAAGTCATGGTCACAAGTGGTGTTGAGAATAAGTAAAAAGATTGTTATCTTTTTCTGATCTTGAAAGAAGAAGTCATTTTCAATCTCTCTGCATCCGTTAAGCTATATGATATTGGTTTGTACTACTCTTCTTGCGTCTTTACTCCTTTCAGTTTGAGTTATCGGACTGCGCTAAGCTATGAATGGATTAAGAAAATAAATTGAACATAAAATTTTTTTATACCATAGAAAATTATTTGATTTGTTATTAAATTTAGTCTAACGAGTAATTTTTTAAATTTTTTGACATGTTTTCATATCTAACCTAGATTTATAATTAAACTATATTGCTTTAATATAACTTAGTCGATTTCACATATTTAAAAACAACTTAAACAACCGATAAAAAATATAGTTTGATTTTAAAAAAATCAAGATAATATTTTTTTTATAATATTAAGATGATATATTAGACGTATCCGAGCTTTACAACTTAAAATGTTAAACTCGTAACTTAAGCCGTGAACTTTATTAAGTTTAATAATTTTATTTTTTAGAACTATATTTTATTTAATTATATGATAGCAAAAATAAACAATCATAAAATTGATTATAAATAAAATATTATGAATTTTGTTTGAAACTATAATAATTTTATAGATAATAAACTAAAACAAATTATAAGAGAAATTTAAAATTAATCAAATATTAAAAAATAATATTAAATAAAAATATATAAACTCAATATTAAATAATAAAATTAAAAAGAAAACCCCTTCTTATGTCATTGTGGAACTTTTTTTTACTAGGATGAGTGGTTTCTCTAATATAACCTTTGTCTAGCTTACAAAGAAAAACTTTAGAATATGGTTTTCGAATTATCCCAACAAAAGAAAAAAAAAAGAATATAAACCTCACTTTATTCGTTTTTACACGAGATAATTTTGCACTGTGTTTGTTTTCTATAAGAAGGTTTCAATGGATGTTCAATGGTTTTGTCACTTTGAGTATTGAATTTCAAAATTTTATTTTTTACAAAAACAGTTAAGATTTACTACCAAACAACACCTTCATTTTAAAAATATCATTTTTGAAAAATAAATAAAATGAAACTCACCTTATTCCTTCTTACAAGATGATTTTAATACAATGATTATAAATGATTTTAAGATTTATTGGACAAAAGGTTATTTTTTAAATTATGATTTTATGGCATTTTTAATAGTAATATAAATATTTTGGTAATTATCTCAATTGTATAGTGTTAGAAATTTGTTTTAATCAAACAAATTAAGGGTAAATAAAAAATTAATCTTAAAGAACCCTTAGTTTTTTCATTTAGACAACTCTTGATTTTTTTAGATTTAATTCTTGATTTATGATGGCTAATCAATTATTGATAATAGTAAGAATTAATCCTTCAATATTTTACCTGAAAGAATAAAGAAAATATTGTAGAAGAATAGCTCAACCCTTTAAGGTTGGATTCTGTGTATTTATAGTTATTATACAAAGCCATGTAAATCTACAATTAGTTATACAATAGCATATTACTTGCCTAAATGATAGCCTAGACGTTAGCTAAGAGATACATTCAAATGCCTAGATTATAGCTATGCAATCTGTTACAATCTGTCAATATCTTGTATTCTATCATGCCCTCGCAAGGTGATGGGGAGGATGCCACATCAGCTTGTCACGAAAGTAGCAAAAGGTGGACGAAGATAATCCTTTGGTAAAAAGATCAGCAAGTTGATTTGTGGAGCGGACAAAGAAGACCTGAAGGAAACCAGTGGAGACAAGTTCACGTATAAAATGATAAGATAACTCAACGTGTTTGGTTCGAGCATGGAAGACAGGATTGTGTGCCAATTGAGTAGCACCCATGTTGTCAGAGTAGAGTGTGCAAGGCAGGGAAGTGGGAAAACCAATGTCCCGAAGGATAAAAGAAATCCATAAGAGATCTGCAGAAGCATGAGTAAGGGCTTTATATTCTGACTCGGTGCTAGAGAGTGCAACAGTTACTTGTTTCTTAGCACTCCAAGAGATTAAATTAGAGCCAAGAAAAACACAGTGGCCCATGGTGGAGCGGCGAGTATCAGGACATCCTGCCCAATCGGCATCAACAAAACAAGATAAAGTGGGAGATGAATTGGCATAAAAGCAGAGACCAAAACCAAGTGTACCCTTCAGGTACCGTAATATGCGTTTAACAGCGTGGAGATGAGCATCGTGTGGAGAGTTCATGAATTGGCAGACTTGTTGAACAGAATAAGATATATCCGGTCGTGTAAATGTTAGGTATTGAAGAGCTCCCACAAGATGGTGATATTCATGAGGATCAGGTAACAAAAGGCCATCAGACATGGAGAGTTTGCGACCAGAGATGACTGGAGTAGGCTGTGGTTTACAGTCAAGCATGCTGGCAGACTTAAGTATAGACAAGAGATACTTAGTTTGCGTGAGTTGAAGATGAGTGGAGGCGCGATGAACCTCAAGACCAAGGAAGTAGTGAAGGTCCCCAAGGTCTTTCATATGGAAGCGTTGAGAGAGCTTATGGACAAAGTGATTAACAAGAGAATCAGTATAACCCATAATAATAATTTCATCAACGTAGACAAGCAACAACACTATACCAGCAGATGAGTGATGTGTAAACAGAGAGTTATCAGCCTGGCTAGATTTAAAGCCAAGAGAAATTAAGGCGTGACTTAAACTTTGAAACCACACATGCGGTGCTTGACGCAAACCATAGATGGAACGGTGTAGTTTGCAAACATGATCAGGAAAAGAAGAGTGGATAAAACCAGGAGGTTGAGACATATAAACCTCTTCAGCTAAAGCACCATGTAGATAAGCATTTTTGACGTCAAGCTGCCGAATACTCCATTGACGAGAGAGACCAATTGAGAGTAGGATACGAACTGTTGTGGCTTTAGCAACTGGACTGAAGGTGTTTGTAAAATCAACGCCCTGCTCTTGATTGAAACCTTTAGTGACAAGACGCGCTTTGTAACGTTCAAGGGAACCATCAGCGCGTTCTTTGATTTTATAAACCCCACGGCACCCAACAACGTTCATAGAGGATGTACGAGGCACTAAAGTCCATGTCTGATTATCAAGGAGTGCATGATACTCATCTGTCATGGCAGAAACCCAATGTGAATCAAGACTGGCAGCTTTGAAAGATGAAGGTTCACGAGGGACAGAGGATAAAAGTAGTGTAACATAGCGTTGGGGTAAGGGATAATTACTGGCACAAAGAGCACGAGGTTTACAGATGCCAGCCTTTACACGAGTAATCATGGGATGGTGATTGGAAATTATCGGAGCTGGGGGAGCATCAGGCGGTGGAGTGGCAGGCTGAGTGAGTGGAGCACAAATGTTGGAAGTGGTGGGGGATAAAATAGCAGCAGGTGAGGAAGATTGAGTAGTAGGAGATGGAAGGTCTACACGTGAGGCAGTGGTTGATGCATCAGGATGGTTAGGTGTTGATGATGAATTAATGAGCAAAGCTGGCTCAAAGGCCACAGCCAAAGGTAACCATGGTGAAGGAATAGATGGAGAAACAACAGTGGGAGTAGCAGAAGACAGCCCATAAGGAAATTCAGTTTCATTGAACACTACATGCCGAGAGATGAAGATACGACCACTGGAGGAGTCGAAGCAGCGATATCCTTTATGAATAGTGCTATACCCAATGAAAACACAGCGACGTGTTTTAGGAGTAAGCTTGTCTTGACCATAATCACCAAGAAAAGGATAACAAGAACAACCAAAAGTTCGTAGAAAACTGTAGTCTGGACAAATACCAAATAGAGCCTCATAAGGGGACCTTTTTGAAAGGACTGGAGTAGGCAGTCTATTAATGAGGAACACGGCAGTAGAGAAGGCTTCAAGCCAAAGATGTCGTGGTAGTAATGCCTGATGTAAAAGAGACAAACCAATTTCACGAATATGACGATGCTTTCGTTCGGCTATACCATTCTGTTGAGAAGTATGAGGGCAAGAAACCCGTAGAGAAATGCCATTGGCATCCAGAAATGAACGAAAAATTCCTTCAACTAGTTCTTTAGCACCATCGTATTGAAATAGTTGTAAACGTTGATTAAATTGATTTTCACCCATGTTTTTAAAATTGGTGAAACAGGCAAGACTATCGGAGCGACGTCTCATAGGATAAAGCCAACAATACTACTGTAATCATCAACAAAAATAATGTAATAGCGATAGCCAGATGTAGTAACCGTAGGAGAGGGACCCCAAATATCACAATGCACCAATTCCAAAACACGAGTAGAAATTCTACTAGATAAATGAAATGGTAAATGTTTGCTTTTCCTAGCTTGACAAGCATCACAAAACATCATAGAGGAAAATTTATCAGAAGTACAAATTAACTTATCAGTAACTAACTGCTGCAGGATTTGTGAACCAGGATGTCCAAGCCGGCGGTGCCATGTTGAACACGGAGCAGCCTTAGCAGTGTGAGCAACAAAGGTTGCATTATTGCAGGAAAATTTGCGAAGAGAAGTAGAGAGTGCATGAGCTGGTATTGGATAGAGATTGTCTTTAACTGGCCCCTTCAAAAGAATCACTCCGGTTGCCAAATCCTTTATAACATAGCCCCATGGAAAACAAGCAAAAACACAGTTGTTATCTTTGGTAAGTTTAGCAATGGAGACAAGATTTTCCTTTAATTGTGGAACCACTAGAATATCATTCAAAGAAAGCGACTTAGTGCCCAGATGGATTGAAGAGTTACCAACATGTGAAATATGAAGAGAGTCACCATTACCGACATACACACCTGAGGTACCATTGAAAGGAAGAGGCTGTTTCACTAGATCAGTATGAGATGCCATGTGATTCGTGGCACCTGTATCTCCAAGCTAGAGAGGCGATACACAATCAGGAGAATGCTCTGTTGGTGCTGGTGAATCAGAGACATGAATACCAGCGAACTGAGTAGACATATTATCAGTGGTGGTTGAATCAGCACGAATATAACGATAGGTGCAATTGGATGCAGAATGACCCTCTTGTTTGCATATTTGACAGCGATCACGATAACGTGATCTGCCAAATTGAGAACGATTGCCAGTATTGTATCCAGTAGTGAACCGATGTTTACCATGATGTAAACTGTTACTAAAAGACTTATTAGAGAAATCAACAAGAGGTGGAGAGGGAGGAGTAGGATACTGACCAAGTATGCTTGCAGACAAAGCATTAAAATTCTGAGAAACAGTACCCTGCTTTGGTCGATGGGGACGACGAAAATTGCCATGATTAGTATTGCGGAAGGATTGATAATGCTGTTGGGCGACCAAAGCATGATGTGAAAGTGGAGCCAACGGTGGAGTTGCACGTCCACGAATACGCTCAAGTTCTTGTTCATGAACAAGAAGTCGTGCACGAAGCTCTGTGAAGGAGATCGGAGTATGCCGATTGGCGATGCCTTGAGCAAATGGCTGATATTCTAGTGTATGAGGAAGACCACGCAGGGTTCTTTTAACTAATTCACTGTCTGGAACAGGTTGGTTAATGGCAGCAAGTTGATCTGCTATACCTTTAATTTTGGCAAGATAAGCTTCAATGGACAAATCATTTTTATAAGTGTCAAGAAGAGTATCATGCAAGATATCAGCACGAGATAGAGTTTGCTGATGAAAGAGTGTTTCAAGTGTGTCCCAAACATCCTTGGCGACATTTTTACCTAGGACTTCCGCGCAAGCGGTTGAAGAAAGCGTATTCTTAATACCCCCTACAACAAGTTGATCTATCTTGAACCAGCGAGCATATTCTGGATTTGGAGAAGCAATGCCATAAATAAGGATGGTTTTTGAAGGAGACAGATCAATGCCATCAATATGACCATAGAGGTCATTGCAGATAAGGAGAGGAGTGATTTGATCACGCCAAAGCAAATAATTATCAGCATTGAGGTGAGTAGAAAAGTTGTTTGTCAAAGCAGCGGAAGACTAGAGGAAACGACAGAGACAGAGGAGGAAGATGTAGGAGTGGTCATTGTGTGAGAAGAGAATTAATTTGAGAATACGCAGTCTAGCTCTGATACCATGAAAGAATAAAGAAAATATTGTAGAAGAATAGCTCAACCCTTTAAGGTTGGATTCTGTGTATTTATAGTTATTATACAAAGCCATGTAAATCTGCAATTAGTTATACAATAGCATATTACTTGCCTAAATGATAGCCTAGACGTTAGCTAAGAGATACATTCAAATGCCTAGATTATAGCTATGCAATCTGTTACAATCTGTCAATATCTTGTATTCTATCATTACCTTTCAAAATTCATTATAAAAAAGGAGAGTGAAGGGATAATTTTAAACTTGTATTTTTTTAATAGATTTTTTCATGTTTTTTCTCACCTTATTTTTAGTGTTTTAATTTTTTTCTTTAATTTTTCTTTAAAATCTAGAATTTAGATTCATCTTGTTGAGATATATTTGAGTTACATAATATTTGGTTCAAAAACTTTGTTTAAAACGCATCTAAACCAAAATGATAATGTTAAAATCTTGAGAGACATATTACTATTATCCTAATTGTACAAGTGAGAAGCAATAAAGTCTTAAAAATAAAGGATTTATCATTAACAACAACAAAATATTTATCACTTTAAAGTATTTTAACAAGTAAGTACACCTTTTGTTTTAATTTAAAGATTGTTTTTTTTTCTTTATTATTATTAATATGCATACTAGGACTTTAATCTTATATATATTGTAGGTTTATATATATATATATGCATACTAGGACTTTGATCTTATATATATATATATATATATATATATATATATATATATATATATATGATTAGTATGCATGCTATAATTCTATTATTATTTTTGTGTTGAAAGCATGGTTGTTTTTAGTTATACTTATAGTTTTAAATATGTATAAATTCCAACATTTTATGGGATATCTTTTGTTTTGCAAGCTTTTATAATGATAAATTAAATATCTTTGTTCATTAGTCTAATATATATATATTTGCAAAGTACAAGTTTACATATAGATTGTTAGGGCTACATAGATGTTTTTTTTTATATATATAATAATAATAATAATAATTGAATTATCTATTCTCAAAAGGAAAGAAAGAAAAATATTACATTCCCATGATAAATTTATCAATGTATAATGCATAGTTTCAAAATATTAATGATAATAAAAACTCTAAATTAAATATACATGTAAAGTTAATTTTTTTTTTAAAAAAACTTCCTTGCTACATATGATTTAAAATGAACAATAATTTCTTATTTATTAATTATTTATCAACCCCATGTGCATAGTTTGAAATTAATTTTACATGTGATAATTTAAAATAGATCATAATATTGAAGATCCAGAAATTAAACATTAATCAATATAGATTTTGTGATTTACAAAATATTCTTAATCATTGATTATTATAATTGTACCTTGAATGCAAATGATCAAGTTTTATTAGGTTATTAAATTAATTGTCTATGTTAATTTAATATTCATTACCCTAAAAATTTATTGAGTATTTTTGAACACTGAAAAAACAGATAGAAAATCTTTATTCATCTTTTTTTTTTTTTTTTACATTTCTCTTTGCAAGAACAACGAGCCCAATTGATTTATGGCATGGAAATAAATACATAAAATTATACTCTTGTAGTACTATAGTTTTGAAATCCAGTCCAGCTTGGTAAGTTAACCTAGATCCGGCTGATTTGAGACTAGAATCGGACCGGATTTAAAAAAATAGAGAAAGTTAAAACCCGGGGTGACCCGATGAGTTGACCCATCTACCCCCGGCAAAGCCCGGTCAAAAACTCGGTTGCAACCCGTTGATTTTTTTTTGTTTTTACTAAAACAACGCCGTTTTGATTTTTTCAAAAAATCAAAATTGACCCAGACAACCTGGTGACCTGATCAAAACCCAGTGACTCGGGTCGACCACCGAGCCGCGTTTAAAAAATCTGGTACTACACTTGACAATTTTATAAAAGTGAGATAATATAAATTAACTTAACAATTAAAGTATTTATTAAGTTAATGACCCGGTGGGTTGACCCATCTGCCCTCGGCAAAGCCCGGTCAAAAACTCGGTTGCAACCCGTTGATTTTTTTTTGTTTTTACTAAAACGACGCAGTTTTGATTTTTTCAAAAAATAGAATTGACCCGGATAACCTGATGACCTAATCAAAACCCAGTGACTCGGGTCGACCACCGAGCCGCGTTTAAAAAATCTGGTACTACACTTGACAATTTTATAAAAGTGAGATAATATAAATTAACTTAACAATTAAAGTATTTATTAAGTTAATGACCCGGTGGGTTGACTCATCTGCCCCCGGCAAAGTCCGGTCAAAAACTCAGTTGCAATCCGTTGATTTTTTTTTTGTTTTTACTAAAACGACGCAGTTTTGATTTTTTCAAAAAATAGAATTGACCCGGATAACCTGGTGACCTAATCAAAACCCAATGACTCGGGTTGACCACCGAGTCGCGTTTAAAAAATCTGTTACTACACTTGACAATTTTATAAAAGTGAGATAATATAAATTAACTTAACAATTAAAGTATTTATTAAGTTAACGTAGAATCAGATTTTTCTTACAGTAGAGTCAATAT
>Ga0325411_1006832_pt1 | contig 12488 bp, 9 predicted proteins | sample PopdelMetagenome_13_FD_206181 | JGI IMG/M metagenome (GOLD analysis project Ga0325411, IMG submission 206181) | Populus deltoides microbial communities from Bellville, Georgia, United States - Xylem-PdIQD-R4 | ecosystem: Host-associated > Plants > Phyllosphere > Stem > Wood/Secondary xylem... | reverse complement strand
CTTTACAAGTTGATACATGAAATTTATAATTTCAAATTTTATTTGGATCGAGTTTTAGTTTTAATTGAAAAAATAGTTGATTAAAGAAATTGACTCATGCGATCAAAAACTAATCATACTAAGATAGAGTCAACATCAAAGAATATTTTTTTTATAAAATATAAAACGTTATCGCGTCAATAAAAAAATATTGATAAGGTTGACTAAGTGATCCTAAATTAACTTCACAATTTAATAACCCGAATTTTTTTTCCGGGATAGACCACTTGCCGACTGTGACTGACAACTATGGTTGTGTCTCTCTCTACCACGGATTCTTGACCCAGAAAATTTTTCCATCCGATTAAGTCCCACGAAAATGTATTTTCATCTTAGTGATGTCTTTTTATTTATTTGTGGGCAGAGGTGCTCCTCAACAAAAAAAAAAAAAAAAGTGAGGAGAAGTCTATGGTGCTGTGAACTCTCAAACGATAGTTATGGTTAAGCTTTGTTCGATGGCTTCTCACGTGCATCCTCCTGGTCTTGCTATTGTTGTTCACCAAGATCAGAAAAGGGTTATCAAGGTATGATTGTTGCGATGCGCATTGTTGCTTCGTTTTATCAGATTACTGCTGTCCTTTCGTTTCTTGAATTAAGAAAAAGAAATATGTTGTGCTGATTGTAATACATGCATGGTGAATTAAGTAAAACACACACTAACTCGTACACACCAACACACCACAAGGACACCACAGAGGAGTTTTTACTAGGTGAGCTAGACCCATCTGGAGGAAGAGTTCAACATCTGGACCTCTCGCCTCCGCCATGGGGTTCCATAAGAATCTGCCATCTATAATCAAATTGAATCCTCAAATTAGCTTGTACCAAATTGCCTCTTTTCTTTCATTTTCATGATTATTTCAGTTTGTCTGTGACTCTAAAATAATCCTTTTCTTTTTACTGTTAATTTTAGTGCAAATTAAGAAATCAATACAGTGATGATACCTGTTAGTTTACTCAAGGTTTTGATTATTGACTTACCATGTGTGTTTCTGGCGAGGTTATAGTTTTGTAATAGTGTAGATGTCTTAGTGTCCTCTACAACCCCCATCTAATCCTTCCCGGATTCTATAAAGACTAAAATTATTATATTTAGATGATATATTATCTTAGGAAAACATTCTAAGTGGGCTATTGCCTATGATAAACCAATGTTTTTGTTCTGTCTCATGATTAGTTGTTTCTGTCAACAAAAGATGATAGCTAATGTTTCGTTGATGCAGGATTTTCAGCCCTATTTACCTAGTTGGGGAGCAAGACAAGAGATAACAAGATCGAGTTCTCTTATGCTGAAATTACCTCAGCATGAACAACCATGGAGACCCATGAATAGGTTCTACCAGTCTAATCAGTTTGCCGAGATTGACTCAACGGTGAAAATGCCTATACTCATTGATGTGCAAGGTTTGCAACATTTTGGGCTCTTTTACTGGATGGATAATTGTAACATCATTTTCAAGTCCTTTGTGTCTTTCTTGTCTTCCTTTCTTTGAATAGTTTGGTATTTGGGCTATTTTTCTTTCCTGTTTTTTCCTTTGTAAAAGATTCATGTCAGAACTGAGCAAAAAGGTAGATCCATGCAGCAGACCTACTAGTTTGGTATTGAGGCTTAGTTTAGTTGAGTAGTTTTAGTAATAGTACCATCAGAACTTATATTTATTAACTAACTATTTCTAATACTTTTATTATTATTGGAATATGAAACTTAAGCAACAAAAGCAATGAAAGGTGATGTAATTCTGTGACAGTTAATGGGATAAAATGGCATGTGAGTTGTTGTTGTCCTTTCTTATGGACTGTGTGAAGCTTAACTCTGTATGATATTGTTGCACAACACTCAAGTATTCTAAGTAGCATTTTTTTTTTTGCTTCCAGATGCTCGCCCAGACTCTGTCCTTTTTATCTTAGGGATAGTTGAAAAATGTAAAAGACATGAGAAAGTCTTGCAGTTTCTTATGTCCAAGTCAAATAAATTAGAAAGAGATGGATTAGATTTATCTTTTCTATCTGATTTGACTGGGCTACAAGCAGTGATGTTTGATGCACATCAGCAATCACATTCTCCTCTTATTTACCCAAGTGACCAATTTGATTCCCTGAAATCTCTGGTGGACTTTCTGGGAGATATGACCCACAGTTCAAAACTTATAGTTCTTCCAGATGGTCGGGTATCGCTACCTGGTAGTGGGACGGAGATGAAGGATATCCTCTCTACAGTTGCTGAATTTTACTTGTCTAGAAACTCAACCACGTGGAGAAAACAATCAATGCTCGTCCCCCATTTGAGCAGGTATGGATATTTAGACCTGGTTCTGTTTACTCAGAAGCATATGGCAGCTTTTTTTCTTGTTATGCTATTGAAAAATTCACCAAGTTCAACTTGAGTCCATTCCTTGTTCTCCTTTCATTTTAATATTTTAAGTGGACTACTCAATTGACTGTGTATCTATGTTCTTGACATAGTGACTCGATTAGCGAACTTGCTGGTTGCTTCTAGAGTCTAGGTTGCCCAAAATAAAAGACACATCTTTTGAAGTGCATATTGAGAAAGAAAAACTCATTCCTGCAAAGGCTGCCATACACAATGGTAATCTTTCTCTTATATATATAAGGATTATCATCCTTGTTAGAAACCATTAGTTTTTTACCTAGACATCTTCCCAAAATCTAAAGCTCAACACATCCAAAGCCCTACCAATTACTATAAACAAAAAAGATATCATTATTGGTGAAATGCAATAATCCAACTAGGATTGATATCCATGTCTTCTAAACCACCTCTTTATTGATCATCCCTCTTGATTATTCTAACACCTTTGTGAGTAAAAATGGAGATAATGGATCACTATGACAAAACCTTGTTGCAGAAAGTACGAACTCAAGATCCCATGTTCAAAGTCGTTACAATGCAATAAACACGGCCAAACTTTAATCCACTATGTCCACTTAATACCAAATTTCTTCTCTACACAATAGTTGAGAACATCTCAATCAATCCAATAGCACATCTTCTCAAAGTCCAATTTAAACACAATAAGCATTTTGCCTCTACTCCCAGCATCTTCTACCATCTCATTTGCCAGCAGGGAAATATCCAAGTTTATACAACCCCAGACTACCTAATAAGGCAGTTTGAGAACGAAAGAGATTTTCCATGCACCACTGGTTTACTAGACTACCATGGCCAATGCATAGTACCGACACACTTGTCACCAAACTAATAGACATGAAATCCTTTACTCTGATTTGCATATACTTAATATGTATCAATTTAACTATAGGCGTCATAATTCTCTTCACCGCTTAATTACATTGAAACTCACTAAACACGTCCATCCATTTATCCATAATAACTTCCCAACATCCACTGATAAATGCCATAAAAAACAATCCAAGCCTAGGGCTTAATCTTTTGCCATTTCCACATTGTTTTTCACACTTCCCTCTCATCAAACCTCTTCTCCAAGTGTATTTTTTATTGTAAGAAGATGAAATTGTAAGAGTTAGTTCTAAATTCACTCATCGAGTCTCTTGAAGATGAGCAAGTTCTAAGAAGAAACCTTATGCAGGAGCTTTTGGAAGAATTAGATAATTGCCCCTAAGGATAAGGATTTTGGCCTGGAACTAATTTAAATAGGCCGCTTAGGTTATTCTACAGAACATGTTTTACCTTTGTATCAATCAATTTATGCTTTAGATATTTCTCTACACGCCCTAAACCTTTGTCTCTTGTTCCAATTTTAATATCCTTCAAATTTTAGCCATAATATTGCTGTTTAACATTGATTTTTCTTCACACCATATGCCAAATTCCTTCATGGTTTGCTGGGTTTATCTTGTGTAACTCCTGGCCTTTTTGTTCTATTTTATCCCAGATCTTCGATATTTTGTCATTCCTTCATTTTCAGGAAGTTGGATTAGGCAATTGTAATACAAATCTTATTCTTGACCATTGTTTTCTAGTTTCCCTTCTTTATTCTAGTTAAGTTTTTAGGTAAAAAATGTCTTGTGACACTTCTGTAGTGGACTTTTTCTGTTTAAAGCTGCTGAAATTGACACAGAAACTCAATTTTTGCAACAAGATTCACCGTTGCTAAATTTTTTTTCATGCAATTTTATAGCTGTTTTATATTCACTTCTAAATATCATCAAGCTATAGCTATAATACTTCTCTCTGGAATCATTTGATTGACCAGGCTTGATACAAGTAAAGTAGATGCTAACGTTATGGGGTGTTCTTTCAAGGTCAGAGATGTGACGGCTGCTGCTTTGAAGAGGTATGAATCTATCCATTGCAAAAGCACTTCATTTGTCATTTTCTTTTTGCCAAATCTTTTATGACAATTCAACATGAAGTTGCCCATAATGAGAGACTTTGTCCTGATTTTTGTTATCTCGAATTATATTGCTTTCTATCTACGATTTGTCTTGCATTTGAGGGTTTGAAATATTTAGGCATGGATTAGGAGTGCTTTTGGGAGGGTTTTAGGTGGGTGAAGTGAGGCTAGATTCTTTGGATATGCAATGTTCGCAATACTCTTTTGCATTTTGATAGATTGAAAATTCAATAATGTTTCAAGATGAGCATTTATCACTAAGATGATTACAGAGTTACACAAGTCCTTGATAAAGTGTTCCGTTTTCATAACATGGACTTCCTACTACAAGGTTACAACAGTACTGTTATTTACTTGTGCATATGCATTACATGCATCGTCTTCTGTAAATGTGGTGTTCTAGATGCCTACTTTACTTGTTTACATTTTGTTCTCATTTAATACAGTATTATTTATTTCTACAGTCCTGTGAAAATCAAGCCATCCCGAAAAAGGAAGAATACTAGAAAGGGAGGTAGAGAGAGTGATCTCTACAAAAGGAACTACTTCAATGCATGTGAGAGCCTTCTATCTTTGATGATGGACAGGCGACATGAGAAAACAGCAGTTTTGTCTCTGAAGAAATCTGGCCCTGAACTTCCTTTGCTTCTGAACCAGCTCTCTGTTGGCATTGCTGGGACAGGCCTTGCTCTTCTTTTATCTGTCATCTGCAAGGTAGCTTGCAGGAGAGTACCCTTCAGTGCATGTAAACTTTTCTGCACAGGCATCGGTTTCGGGCTGGTCTGGCTCTCTTGGGCAGTGAATAAATTGAAGGACACGGTTGTTTACATTAGCAAGCATGCAAGCAAGGTGGGTCTGAAGGATAAGGAAATAATTAGGATTGTGGATAAAAGTTTTCATGACATATACTTCAGAGCTGTAACAGTGATGGCAGTAGTAGTGCTGAGGCTTGTATGAGCATCAAGTGGTGAAGTTGTGAAACATGCTGCCATGGAAATGCCTAATGGTTTGGATAATATGATGGGTAGAGAGTGTAACAGCAAATTCTGTAGCAAGTGATGATTAAATGGGCGCAGGTTTATTGCCATTGCACGTCAGTCTGCTGTTGCATTTCAGCTTGAGCAATAAATACAGGGATGGGTCTTCCATGAACGGAGCTCATAATATAGATCGCTCTTCTAGTAGATTCTGTGATCGATTTTGTAAATGAATGAGAAGTGAAGTGTAAGTCTGTATCAGAAAGCCTAAAAAAGCCACCGTAGAAATTTGTTAATAGAATTAAGGAGGTCCTATTTAACGTTGTTATGTTAGATATTAAGTTCAGTGCAAGTGTTGGGTAAAGAGGATCCCCTGGAACGTGGACTTAAGTAGCTGAATTTAGGTGTTTTGAAATTCATAAACGTAGTGCAAAATATATAAACAAGTGTAAATAGTAATTTTAAATTTTTTTAGGAATTTTAATAACTTCATTAAACAAATTTAGAGTTTATATAAAGATTATCTAAAAATTAATTTATTTTTTTTTGCATTTTTGCATTAAAATTAGGTTGCGATAAATTGTAAATTATTTAAATACCCGGTTATTAATGGTAGTTTATATAAACTATTAGTAAAAAATCTTATAAATAATTTTAAAATAAAAACTATTATATTTTAGAGTTAGTTTTTTTTTTATTTGTATTATAGTGTTTACATATTGGACTTTCATTATTTTTCTCTTAGGTAATAATATTATAACATTTTATTTATAAAAAAATTTAAAAATTCTTTAAATGATAAAATATTAATTTGCCTCTTAAATAATATCATATGTATTATTTTATGAAAAATTTAAAAATTTATTTAATCAAGTTTTTATTTGATTTTTCTAGATTTAGAATTGTAATTTCATGTATTAATTACATTCTAGTTTTTAATTTTTAAAATTTATTTATAATTAAATGACACTTGATTAATCATTTTATTTTAACTTCTAACTAATGGTTCTTATATGTGTGACCTATTAGGTTTCTAATAAGTTGATTCAAATATAAGTCATAATTCTAAATAAAATAAGATTAAATAAATTAAATAATTTAATTTATTATTAATTCAATAATTGATTGATTTTTATTTGAATATTAAGTACAATGTCCAGCAACATGTTATAAACTTCTAAATGTTATGAAAGTCATAAGGAGTTTAACTTAACATTTTAGTAATTATAACATTAAGTCTATATGCTTTGTCAAACCATGTTAATTCTTAACATTATAGTTATTGATTATTTGAATTAGATTTTGAAATTCTTTTCAAAATTCATTCAATATTAGTAAATGATTTCACAACCAATATTATTTAAAAATAAATGAAATATTTTTTCTAATTCATATAAGGTAATGAATTCTCTCTTGATTACTCAAATACCTTTATATAGTTTTATGTTATATTCAATATTTATCCATTTTTACTCTTGATTAGGACAATGTGTTGTTAAGATCAAATCATAACACTCATTATATAAGATAACTTAGTGATCTCAAATCTAAGGATTATTTACACAATTAGAGGGTGTTTGGTAGTGTAGTAGAGGTTGCTTTTCAAATAACTTTTTGTATCGAAATACATGCCAATGATTTTTTTTATTTTTTAAAAATTATTTTTAACATCAGCACATCAAAACAATTCAAAACGTACAAACCATATTAAATTTTAGTAAAAAAAAATTAAATTTTTGGGAACACGGTGCAAACATGTTCTTAGTACGAGATCCTTTTCATAGACATATATAATCTCTCTATATATAATTTTCTTGTGGGTCGGTTCATTGCAAATGTCATCTGATAAGCACCTGTATATTAATTTCAAGCATCTTTCATATCTCAATTTATGAGAAGAAAGAATATAATATGCACCGGTATCAACAACTATAATTAATGTTCAATCATAATAGAACTTTGACTGGAAACATTTAGAAACAATACTTTGATGTAATAGAAATCTCATAATTATAACAACTTTATAATTTCATTTACAAAATATTTTTGTCTCATAAATTTTATTTTTATTTTAAATTTATTAATTAAATTTTAGATTTATTAATTAAATATAAATAGATATTAAAAATAAGAAAAAACTTTTATTAATAATAAATATATTTTATATAAATTATAATTAATTGACTGACTGCATGGTATATTCACGAACAGCCGGGATTGACTAATATTAAATCGGGTGCTTTGTGAATTTTTCTTTTCCAACTTCGCAGTTGTTTAGAAGGCATGGAGGTTCGTCTCTAAGGTAGAAAGTGGAGACGTACAAATTTATGTTCACCACAGCTATGCTAGGATTTAGGAATGAAAACCTCATTGCATTCTTTTAATTCGCCTGATTCAGCTGCTTGCTTTAGGATCTATAGCCGTAAATACAATTTCCGATGCTTCATCATGAATATCTGAATTTTACAAGAGGTGGGAATCACTCCATGATACTGTGAGATTGTTCTTGGCCACATTCTAGTTACGGGCACAAATCTTGAGCTCTGGACTTTTTACACTCTCAAGTGTCAGAGTAGAAATTAGAATGGACTCCGGTAATTTACACTGATTATCACTACATTATTCAACCAATTCCTGAAACAAACTTTAACAGTCTCAGCCAGCCCTATTCATCCAAAAAAAAGAGAAGTTTTTTCAAAGAAAGGTCAATCATGGGGTATTAGTCTAGAATCATTACTATTTTGACAGGGATATTATTGAAAAATAAAAAGAAAAGAAACAAAACAAAATGGTCAAAACATGTCGATTAATCGTCCGCGACTGATGTGGAATTACAGACAACAATCCACCGACTGTATCTTTTTAGCAGCACCTAGAAAAACATTGCATCGGTGCAAGTCCAATAACCAACCACAAGGCTCTTTTTTATATATATATCAAATAACAATCTGGCCTTCTAACCCGCCCCTTTAGGATCCACCGTCACCACCACTCACTGAAGCACTTTTGAGACTACCCCTGCTCCAACTGTTCTACCTCCTTCCCTCAAGGCAAACCTTTGTCCTGCCATATCAAGAACATGCAATGTATTCAATGCACAGTAACAAGGCTACAGCCCCTGGTCAACAACAATAACAGCACATTTATCGTGTGCAGAATTTGGCACAAGCACTTTCAAGTACACAAGTCATTTGAAAAACGGAAATAAAATCAGTGCATGGACAAACCACGACTTTCTTTCAGACTTAAGACACAACAAGTTTCTTCATTCAGCCATGCAACAGTAGGTCTGATTGTAATATGTCCATTGTCAATTTCAGATTTGATGCGCCCAAGAATTTAACACAAAAGAAAATAACAATCAAAAGGAAAATGCCTTTTAAAGTTGCATGGCAGGAGCAGGTTATTGCATCCAAGGAAAAGATCAATAGGTAACTTGAACCAGAAAATCAGAATGAGGGTTCTAGTTGAACACACCTTTTTCAAGAGGAACTGGTAAGATTAGCTCAAAGATTGCAGTCACGTTGTCCCCGGGCATGACCATCTTAACATTTTCTGGCAACTCTACTTTTCCAGTGATATCTGCAGTTCGCAAGTAAAACTGAGGTCTGTAGTTGGAGAAAAACGCAGTATGGCGCCCTCCTTCATCCTTCGTGAGGGAGTATATTTCTGCCTCAAATCTCTTGTAAGTTTTCACAGTTCCAGGCTTGGCAATAACCTACATAATGAGTGGAAACAAGATGATAAACGCAAGCCTATATTGATTCAAACATCAATATACATCATATTTTTAATAAGATTCTTTCATGCAAATAATCCATTGATCAATAATGACCATAATGATGCCAACTGAAGTGGATATTAAATGAGATACCAATTTTACATAGTATCTACCACAAGGATCAAATATTTTTGTTTCAAAATTACACAGATCCAAGTAATAAGAATTTGTGCACTTTATAAATTTGATAAAAATGAATCTAGAATGAATTTATAAATTTGATGAAATTAAATCTAGAATAAAAAATAAAAATAAAAATAAAAATAAAAACATTGTTTCCATTCTCTCATTAACCTTGCTTGCCACTTACCTGCCCACGTTGCACATCTTCTCGTTTCAAACCACGAAGGAGCAGACCCACATTGTCTCCAGACTAATAAGATAAACATACCAGTCATTTAATCACCGCTGTAAAGAAGAATCTGAGGCCTAAATAGTAAATAGTGCTCAGGCTGTTGACTTACCTGTCCTTGATCCAACAATTTCTTGAACATCTCAACACCAGTCACTGTAGTTCTCTTAGGACCTTCCTGCAAATAAAAGTCTCAGTATAAGGAGCACAATAATATGCAGCGCACTCTCACTCAAATTTCACAGCCAGACTAAACTTAAGCACAACAGCCTCCAGACTTGTTGGTTAATATTCAAAGGAGTCTTACAGTAAATCACAGCCCAATAAATTTATGGATAGAAGTAAATGAGGATGCTTGACAAGCAATAAAAAAAAAGAAGGTTAGATGAACTTTTACTTTTGATAGTCCCAAAATTTCAACTTCTTCACCAACTTTGATGGTCCCTTGTTCAACACGTCCAGTCGCAACCGTTCCACGTCCCTTCAATAAATGTAAACATTCAAATTAAAGGAGCAGCATTCCAGAGAGCACATCTTTTTTCATGCCCAGTTTACTGCAAATATGACATGACATGATGAAGAAAGGACATTCCAAGTCAAAACATCTTAAATATAAAGCCATGGTGAGAGTTTTGTATGAAGAAAAGAAGGGAATTTACAGCACTATCAATTGGGTTACCTATTTGCTCACCAGCCTATTTCAGATTAGGAAAGAGTTTCCCAAACAAACTAAGGAAATGAAATCCCAAAACAATGAAGAAAACACTAAAAGGTGCTGTAGTCATGCAGTTAATTCTTGAGAACAAATAATCTCGACACAATATGCATTATCTGCCTATTTTACCTGAATTGAGAAAACATCTTCTATTGGCATCAAGAAAGGCTTTTCAAGTTGACGCACAGGGTCAGGAATGTATTCATCCACAGCATCCATCAACTTTAAAATGGCTTTCTTGCCTATTTCCTCATTTGTACCCTGTAATGCAGACAATGCCGATCCTCGAACAATAGGGATTTCATCTCCAGGAAACTTGTAGAAACTAAGTAGTTCTGTAAAAAAAATGTTAGTGAAGAGCTTGTGGCAAAAAGATAAAAAGAAAATCAAACAAAAGCAAGAATAACTTTCCATAAACATCATCTACAAAGGACAATACCTCGGACTTCCATTTCCACAAGCTCTATTAACTCTGGATCTGATACAACATCAACTTTATTCAGAAAGCACACAAGTGATGGTACACCAACCTAGCCAAAGCATTCGGAAAAGTGAGTTCAAGGTTGGATCATCAAAAACATGTAAAATGGAAAACTAAATATGCTTTAGATTCTAACAGAAGATGCCCACCTGGCGAGCAAGCAAAATATGTTCCTTTGTTTGTGGCATGGGCCCATCAGCAGCAGATACAACCAGAATTCCGCCATCCATTTGAGCAGCTCCAGTAATCATATTCTGCAAATAATTAGATTCATCACCAGGTAAAGCATCCATAATACAGTTTAAGAGAATTAGATTACTTAACCAGCAAATTCTGAGGAATTGCTCAAAAATCTCGGATTTTTCCGAAAAAATTCAGAGATTGTCACATCCGAAATAACTTCTCAATCCAAATTTCATAACATGACCAACACTTTCTTCACCAGTATTTCTAATGTACAACTGCCAGCAGTTTACGTAGGTCCATTAAATAATAGTCAAAGCATTATTCATGGATGCAAGGTGCCTGAAAAGAACATGAAATTATCCTTGTCATGCATTCATCAGTCTTGCTACATATTTCTAGAACCTCCCACATCTTTAATTCTTTACATACAATAATTGCGACAATGCAAATTGAGCCTAGCATATTATGCAGCCAAAGAATCCAAAAATTGAAATGTATCTTTATTTTTCATTCAATAATAAACTAAATTCATGACTTACTTTAACATAATCTGCATGTCCAGGGCAGTCCACATGGGCATAGTGACGCTTAGCAGTTTCATACTCCACGTGGGCCTGCAACATCATATTAAAAGATAAGAATAAAAACCACATATATATATTAAAAGGAAAAGGCAAGACCACAAAAATAATAATCCATACTTGGCATATCCAAAATGATAAATGTAGCACCAAGTAAAGTGTTATAAAAAAATGAATTTAGTATATGAAATGCATGCAGAAAATAAGGTGAGGTAAGGGGAGGGGAGGGGAGGGGAGGGGAGGGCAGGTCATTCCAACCGTTGCAATCGTAATTCCTCTCTTTTTCTCTTCGGGGGCCTTGTCAATTTCATCAAAAGCAATGGCTTTGGCTTTCCCTTCTTCTGCTAGCACCTAAACACAAACAAACACTTAAGGTCCTACCCAATCGAATGTTCCAAACTTTCAGAACCAGGAAAATGCATGAGCAAACCAAACCTTTGTAATAGCAGCGGTCAAGGTAGTCTTGCCATGATCAACATGTCCAATTGTTCCCACATTCACATGAGGTTTACTGTCAGCACAAAAAAACAACAAATTATACAATCAACAATCTATTCAAGTCACTCCTTTTCTTCATTCTTTCACCAGCTACCCCATTCCTTCATCATCATTTCCCCCCTCTATTTCCTGATGGGTTAGCACAAAAATTCATCAATGTTCGCTTTCTCTTTTCACCCAGATAACTTAAAACAAGGCTAAAAAACCAATGAAAGAAAACAATATCACGAATTTTGTTTTTCTCCCTCGAATCTTTTGTCTAAAAAAAGAGAGAATCTTCGGAAGAAAACCGAAACAATTCTATAAAATAATAAAAGGAGGGAGAAAATAAAGTAAACTTACGTTCTGGTGAAGGTGGCCATGGATCTCCACCATGGAGAAGAAGAGGTTCTGTCATTTGACGAGAGAAGAGATTCGGTAAGGGAGGATGGCGATCCTCGGCAGCAGCAGTAGAATTGTGAGGAGAATGGTAAAAGTCGCTTCGAATTAGGGTTTCTAAGGGCCAAAGAAGCCATCTGGGTTCTATTCAGAAACGAAATGT